>Ga0334883_1000222_pt1 | contig 109459 bp, 92 predicted proteins | sample GraSluR1_MG_6_FD_207230 | JGI IMG/M metagenome (GOLD analysis project Ga0334883, IMG submission 207230) | Sludge microbial communities from methane-producing bioreactor in Wageningen University, Netherlands - Granular Sludge_09_05-R1 | ecosystem: Engineered > Bioreactor > Anaerobic >... | reverse complement strand
GCAGGACTTCAGAGGTGGCCAGTTCCAGGTTTCCGCGCACCCGGATGCGGTAGACGCCGTGGCCCGCCTCTTCGCTGGTGACTTCCAGGTTTTCCTCGGTCGGGTTGGTATCCATCAAGACCTCAAGCGGCCTGCTCGGGCCCGATGGACCTGACGCGGTCCACGCGGCCGGGCAGCCTTCCAGGATGATTTGCTCCCTCCCGCTTCGTTTCGTCCTTGAGGTTCCCCTTTAGGGAGGTCTTCCGAAATCTCCCGAGGACGTCCCCGTCACGAGATGACCTCGATTCCGGAGGCTTTCGGATCGCCCCGTCCAGCATCCGGAAGTCTGCGGGCAAGGGCTGCGGCGAAGGAAGTTCCTCAAGCTTCGACGAATTTTCGTCAAACCTGAAGTGTCGAATTCTCGCTCTCCTCGCTGCTCGCCCCGACGTAGGGGCTCTTCGGATTCGTCTGCCCGGGAGGGGCGGGTCGGTCTGGCCCTGGCCATGATGGTCCTGCTGGGGGGGCTGGCGTTCTATCTGGGGTGGGCGGGCGCCCTGCGCCAGGAGGCCGGGGCTCTGTCCCCGGGATCCCCGATTCCGCGACCTTCGAGCCTCTCGTCGGATGGATTCGAAGAGGCCTCCCCGGATCCCGAACCTCTGCCGGAGGCCGCTCCGGAACGATCGGAAGAGCAGCCTTCGCCCGACTCTGCCCCCGACAGCGCGTCTGCAGGCGGGGGGGGCGCTGCGCCGCGTGCGCTGGCGTCGATCGTGATCGACGATTGCGGACAGGACTACGAGCGGGAGCGGGGGTTCCTGGAACTGGAAGCGCCGCTGACCCTGGCGGTGCTGCCTCACCTGCCGGACTCCCGGAGGCTGGCCAGGGAGGCCGCCGGCAGGGGGCGGAGCGTCCTGCTTCACATGCCGATGGAGTCTTCGGGAGGGGCCGATCCGGGCCCGGGAGCCCTGCGGGAAGATATGGGAAACGAAGAACTGGCTGGCAGGGTCCGCGAGAACTTCCTGGCCGTTCCAGGCGTGTGCGGGGTCAACAATCACCAGGGGTCCCACGGGACCACCGATCCTCGAGTGGTGCGTGCGGTGCTGCAGGAAGCCGCTCGGCAGGGGGTCTTCGTCCTGGACAGCCGGACCACTTCGACCACGATCCTGGCCCAGGAGGCTCAAGCCATGGGCTTGAGGACGCGAAGCCGGGACCTGTTCCTGGACCACGAGGATGACGTCGACCGGATCCTGCTGGAGATCGACCGGCTGGGCGATCTGGCCCTGCGGCACGGAACTGCCGTGGCCCTGGCCCATCCCCGTCCGGCCACCCTGCAAGCCCTGCGGGTCGGCTTGCCGCGTCTGCGGGAGGCCGGCGTGACCCTGGTCGGGCTGCACGAGCTTTTCCAGTCGGCCCCGGTCGGAGGAGACCCGGAACCTTGACGCAGGTTTGGCATTCATACCCTGCACGGTGCTCGAGTTGCGCAGGCAGAAGGAGGCAGCCATGAGGAGATTCTGGTCCGCCTGGATGGCGCTCCTGTTTGGCCTTCTGTCCGCCTTGCCGGTTGCCGCCCGGGAGGCTGCGGAGCCCCAGGGCGCAGTCGGCGACCTGCCGGTCGTGGTGGTCGGGGAGGCCCGTCCGCTCAACTTGAAGGCCCTGGGGACCACGGTTCTGCTCAAGACACGCGCCACGGGGGTGGAGGACGAGTTCCTGGTGGCTGCCACGGATCCGGGCCTTCCCCGCCTGGCATCCCTCTTCGGGGCGGAATGGGCCTGGCAGGAGGGCCACCTGCTGGTCCGCCGGGGAGACCTGAAGGTGGAGCTGGGCCTGGGCCAGGAGGAGTTGCCTCCGGACGTGGGCGGAAGGCGTCTGGAGGTCCCCGCTCGACTGGTGGACGGTGCGCCCCACGTCCCGTTGTCCTGCCTGGAGGATCTCCTGGCCGTCCGGCTGACCCTGGCTGCCGACGGAAAGACCGGTTGGGTCGAGCCGCTGATCCAGAGCATCCGGCTGGAGGGGGACGCCCGACGTCCGAAGCTGGTGATCCGCAGCTCGGCCCCCCTGACCTTCAAGACCTTCAGCCTGCGTCGGCCGGATCGCTACGTGATCGACCTGGCGGGGGGCGTGCTGGATACCCCGGCTTTGCGGGTGACCCATCCCGAGTTGGGGGACATCCGCCTGGGCCAGTTCCAGTTGGGGCCGGCCATCACCCGGGTGGTCATTCCCTCCGTCCCGGGTCTGACGATCGTCGCTCCCCGTCCGGGGCCCTCTCGGGAGATCGCCTTCGAGCTGGCCATGCAGGGAATCTCCGCCCCGGCCCGGGACTTCCCCGTGCAGAAGGTCACCGCCGCCCGGGTCGAGCCCATGGCTTCCGGTCAACGGGTGGTCTTGCAGTTCAGCGGACCCGTCCAGTATGAGTGGAGCCGCCTTCTGCCTCCGGACAACCGCTTCTTCCTGGACCTCCCCCAGGCCATCCTGGTCGGTCCCAAGCAGGAGTTCCAGGTGCAGGATGGTCATCTGCGCTCGGTTCGGATTTCTCAGTTCCAGACCGAACCCGCGCCCATCACGAGGGTCGTGGTGGACCTGGAGAAGGCGGCCCAGACCCGTCTGACCGCCGGCGAGACGCCTCATAGCCTGGTCCTGGAGATCCGCCACGACACCATCGAGCCCACCATGGCCATGCTGAAAGGCTACGGGACGACGTCCTTCCCGGCGTCCGGGGGGGTGGTGTGCCTGGATCCCGGGCACGGCGGATCGGACCCGGGAGCCGTCAACCGCGCCCTGGGCCTCACCGAGAAGGAGGTGACGCTGGACCTCTGCCTGCGCCTGGCCAGAATCCTGCGGACCCGGGGATGGAACGTGGTGATGACGCGGGACGATGATCGCGATGTCTCGTGGGCGGGTTCCAGCGCGCGGGAGGAGCTGGGAGCCCGAGTGCAGATCGCCAATGACCTGGCAGCGGACGTCTTCGTCAGCGTCCACTGCAACGCGTCGGTGAACTCGGCCGTCAAGGGGACGTCCCTGCACACGTTCAAAGGCAGCGACTCCCTGTTGGCCGAGGAGCTGCACCCGACGTTGGTGGCTGCCGCGGGGCGGCCGGATCGGGGGATCCAGAAGGATCGCTTCTACGTCCTGGCTCACTCCAGGATGCCTGCGGTGCTGGTGGAGACCGCCTTCCTGAGCAACTCTGAGGAGGCGCGTCTTCTGGGGACGCCGGAGTATCGCCAGCAACTGGCAGAGGCCCTGGCGGACGGCCTGGGACGTTACGCCTCCCGCTATCTCAAGCAGACGACGGCGGGGCCGTGACGGCGGGCCGGCTACTCGACTTCGAGGCGGATCTTGACGGTGTTGATTCGCTTGCGGCCCGTCACCGTCTGCATGAAGGTCAGATCCCCCGAGCCTCGGGCAAAGCTCCCTGAAGCGTCGAAGTAGAAGACCTTGCGCCCCGTTTCGGCCGCGCTGGTTTCCGAGAGCTGGAACTTCTCGACTCCGGCCAGGGGGAAGCGGCGGCTGGTCTTGACCAGTTCGGTCTCCAGGTTCTGCTCGCCCCCGGCGGGAAACTCGATGCCGAAGAGCCCCGTGCCGAAGTCGATCTCCATGATTCCGCCCAGGCCCTGGTGGATTCGAGACTTGCGCTGCAGCTCACGATAGAGCGGAGAGGGGGGGCGGTGCAGGGCAGAAGGGTTCGTGGCTGGTTCGGCCGACAACTTGGTTCCTCCAACGAGCGGGGAGCCTGACCCGGCAGCCCACCCGGCCGGTTCGGCCTGGTGTCTGCAGCGAGGGGTGGCTCGCCTCCAAGGTTCGACCCAGGATACTCGGGGTGCCCTGGCTTGTCAAAGCGGTAGGTGTTTCCCATTTGTAACCAATGAGACCGGAGCGAGAGGGACCCGGCTTCCGCTCGTGGAACGCGACCGCGATGAGCGAACTCCCCCTCTTCGTCCAGGCCGTCCTGCTGGGGATCGTCCAGGGACTGACCGAGTTCCTGCCGGTCTCCTCCTCGGCTCACCTGGTCCTGCTGCCCACCTTGGGAGGGGGTCAGTACTTCGGCAAGTCCTTCGACGTGGCCCTTCACGGCGGAACCCTGGTGGCCTTGCTGGTGGCGATGCCCGAGGAGGCTCGAGCCTTTGTCCGCATGCTGGCCGGGCTGCTGCGAGGGCGGATCCGACCCCAGGATCCCCTGGAGCGCCTGACGCTTCTGGCGCTCTTCGGCTCCCTTCCCGCGGCTCTGGTCGGCCTGGCCCTGGAGACGCGGGTCGAGGACCTGTTGCACGGGGTTCCCCTGTTGGCTCTCACCCTGGCGGGCTTCGGTGTCCTGATGGCCGTGGTGGACCGGCGCAGCCCGCGCCACCGCGAGCTTTTCACATGCGGGCTGCGCGAGGCCTTCCTGGTCGGTCTGGCTCAGGCCCTGGCCACGGTGCCCGGGGTCTCCCGCTCCGGGGCGACCTTGACTGCGGCCCGGGCCCTGGGCCTTCCCCGGCCCGAGGCCGCCCGGCTTTCCTTCCTGTTCGCCTTCCCGGTGCTGGGCGGAGCCACCCTGCTCAAGGCCCTGAGAGGGTTTGAACTGCCGACTCCCGAGCTCATCGGGCCCCTGGCTGCGGGGGTGGCGGCCGCCGCCCTCAGTGGGACCCTGGCCCTGGGTCTGCTGCGACGCCACCTGCAGGGCGGAAGCCTCGTCCCCTTCGCCTGGTACCGGATCGCCTTGGGGGCTGGCCTGGCCTTGTGGGTGGGATGGCAGGCCCTGTAACCCGGGCGGCGAACGGGAGAACCCATGCAGCAGTACCTGGACCTGGTCTCCCTGGTGCGACGGCATGGCAGGCCGCGGGGGGACCGCACCGGCACGGGAACCTTGAGCCTCTTCGGTCACCAGATGCGTTTCGACCTGGAGCAGGGCTTCCCGGCGGTCACCACCAAGAAGCTTTTCTTCAAGTCGGTCGTTCACGAGTTGTTGTGGTTCCTCAAAGGGGACACCAACGTCGCCTATCTGCATCAGCACGGTGTTCCCATCTGGGATGAGTGGGCTGACGAGAACGGCGATCTGGGGCCCATCTATGGTGCCCAGTGGCGTTCCTGGCCCACGGCCCAGGGCGGGCGGGTCGACCAGTTGGCGGAGGTGATCCGCGAGCTGCGGACCAACCCCGAGTCCCGACGCCTGCTGGTCAGCGCCTGGAACGTCGGAGAACTGGATCGCATGGCCCTGCCCCCTTGCCACGTCCTGTTCCAGTTCTACGCCTCCGAAGGCCGTCTGTCGTGCCAGCTCTACCAGCGCAGCGCCGACGTCTTTCTGGGCGTGCCTTTCAACATCGCCTCCTATTCGCTCCTGACCTTGATGGTGGCCCAGGTGGCGGGGTTGCAGCCGGGCGAGTTCATCCACACCTTTGGAGACGTCCACCTCTACCGGAATCACCTCGAACATGCCGACGAGTTGCTGACGCGTCCGCCCTACCCCCTGCCTCGCATGGCCCTCAATCCGGAGGTCCGCCAGATCGACGATTTCCGCGCTGAGGACATCCAGTTGACGGGCTATCGCCATCATCCCCCGATTCGGGCCCCGATCGCGGTCTAGCCTGGCATGAGACTGTCACTGGTCGCCGCCATGGCTCATGGTCGGGTGATCGGCCGGGAAGGAGCCCTTCCCTGGACCCTTCCCGAGGACCTGAAGAACTTTCGTCGCCTGACCCTGGGGCGGGTGCTCGTGATGGGGCGACGGACCTTCGAGTCCCTGGGGCGCCCCCTTCCCGAGCGCCGGAACCTGGTGCTCTCCAGGCAGCCCGGCTATCACCCCCCCGGGGTCGAGGTCGTGGGAAGCCTGGAGGAGGCTCTGGCCCGGGCCCGGGCAGTCGGGGCCGAGGAGCTCATGGTGATCGGAGGGGGTTCGCTGTACGCCCAGGCTCTGCCTCGGGCCCATCGTCAGTATCTGACCCTGATCCACGAGGCGTTTCCTGGAGACGTCCTCTATCCACCCCTGGAACCGGGGGCGTGGCGCCCGGTTCATCACGAGTTCCATCCTCGTCGCCCCCCGGGCAGCCCGCATGCCTGGAGCTACCTGATCCTGGATCGATTGGAGGAGCCGATGTCGAAAGTCCTGCCCCCCGGAGTTCCTGAAGAGGCCCGGACCCGCCTCGTTGAGCTGATGGAGGAACCCCCGATCCCTGCTGCGGAGCTGGCAGAGCAGATTGGGGCCTACCTGGGTCGGATTCGCCAGGTGGTGATGCAGGGAGCTCCCCTGGATGTGTCTGCGGCCGAACGCCTGGCAACCCTCTCGCGCGACCTGATCGGCCAGATGGGCAGTTTGCCGGACGAGGCCGATCGGCGTCTGGTCCAGGCGGCCGTCCGCTACTTCGTGTTGGAGGATGATGCCGAGGGGGACCTGGTCTCGATTCTCGGGCTGGACGACGACGAGCAGGTCCTCCGGGCGGTGAGCCGGCATCTGGGAAACTGAGGATTGCGCGTCGGGCCTCTCTTTACAACCCTCCGCCCCCCCCCTATAATGGCTCAGGCGCCGGGGGGCTTTCCCTTTCTTTTTGCCCGGCGCCCTGTGAATCGGCGTGTCTGAGGCACGCGAGGTATCTGTTCCGGTGAAGATCAACGTCAGCGAGATCAAGCGCAGTCATGGGCTTTCCCAGAGGCTTCGCCTGGAGGACTGGGGTTCCGTCGCCGAGCTGGAGCTGACGGCTCCGCTGGTGGTGGACCTCAAGCTCACCAACGTCGGCAGCCGGATCCTGGTGGAGGGCAACCTCCAGACCCGGGTCCGGGTGGCCTGTTCGCGTTGTGCAGGTGACTGTGACGAGTGGCTCGATGTCCGGGTGGATGAGCAGTTCCTTCCCCAAGACAGTCCCGAATTGCCCCGGGGCGAGGACCTGGATTTTGAGCAGCTCAGCCTCTTCACCTACGAGAACGATGTGATCGAGATCGACGAGGTGATCCGTCAGAACCTCGTCGCATCCCTTCCTTGCCGGCCCCTGTGTGCAGAGGCCTGCAAGGGGTTGTGCGCCCGGTGTGGGGCCAACCTCAACGAGAAGGCCTGCGAGTGCGAGGCTGAACCCCGTCTCGATCCCCGTTGGGGGCCGTTGGCGGAGTTGCAGGACCGCGCCCAGAGCGGGACCGTCTGAGCCCGAATATCTCCCAGGAGGAGTCCGAACATGGCGAACCCCAAATACAAGACCCCCCGCTCCAAGACCCGCAAGCGCCGGTCGCACCTGCGCCTCGAGCTGCCGGCCGTGGTTTCCTGCCCGCACTGCAAGGAACCCAAGCTTCAGCACCACGTGTGCAAGAGCTGCGGACAGTACAACGGTCGCGAGATCTTCAAGCTCGAGGCCTAGGCCTGAAGACGGCGCTGGGAGGCGCCCGGGCCTGCGGAGCCGCAGGCCCGTTTCGGCATGCCTGCTTCAGGGAGGATCTCCAGTCCACGTGACGTTCCTCAACGCCCCTACCGCACTGGGAATCTGCCTCAGGGCCCGCCCGGTCTTTGACCGGGCGGGGCTCCGGTTGGCCTCATGAGCAGGCTGGCCTTCGTCTTTCCCGGTCAGGGATCCCAGTTCATCGGGATGGGGCAGGATATTGCGCGTTCCTGTCCACCGGCCAGGGAAGTCCTCGAGATGGCCGATCGGGCCGTGGGCTTCCCGCTTTCGGACCTGATGGCCAACGGGCCCTCCGAGGTGTTGCGCCAGACGGTGAACACCCAGCCTGCCGTCGTGACTCACAGCCTGGCGGTCCTGGCAGCGGTCCGCGCCCGAGGTCTGGAACCCTACGTGGTGGCTGGACACAGCGTCGGGGAGTATGCGGCGGTGGCGGCCTGCGGGGCCCTGGGGGTGGAGGATGTCCTGCGCCTGGTTCACCGTCGCGGGCAGTACATGCAGGAAGCCAGCGCCATGCAGGCCAGCGGCATGGCGGCCCTGATCGGGGCCGACGTGAAGTCTGCCGAGGCGCTGTGTGCAGCGGTCTCGAGTACCGCCCCGGTCCAGGTGGCCAACCTCAACAGTCCGGGCCAGGTGGTGATCTCCGGGGCCGAGTCGGCCCTGAACGAGGCGGTCCGCCGGGCGTCCGACTTCCGGATTCGCAAGGCCATCCGTCTGGAGGTCAGTGGGGCATTCCATTCGTGCCTGATGGAGCCGGCAGCGCGCCGGCTGGCCGAGGACCTGCGTCAGGCGCCCCTGCGGGAGCCTCGCCTTCCCCTGGTGGCCAACCGGACGGCCTTGCCCGTCAGCGAGGTGGAGGAGCTCAGACAGGTCATGTCCGAGCAGGTGGTCTCTCGCGTCTTGTGGGAAGCCTCCATCCGGCACATGCTGGACATGGGCGTCACCCATTTCCTGGAGTTGGGACCGGGAGCCGCCTTGGCGGGGATGATCAAACGCATCACGACGGAGGCCTTGGTCATGTCGATCCAGGACACCCCCTCCCTGGACAAGGCGATGCAGCAGTTCTGACCGGGTGGGCCGGGTGGGAAGGAATTCGGGACCTCCCGAATAACATTCCGCCGGCTTTCGAGGGGGGATGAGACCGGGGCTCTTCCTGTTTTGGAGGGCTTCGAGCCGGAGGAGAGGGGTGAGGATGATCGAGTTGCAGGGACAGGTCGCCCTGGTCACGGGTGCGGGCCGAGGGATCGGTCGGGCCGTGGCCCTGGAGTTGGCTCGGGCAGGAGCCGACCTGGTGCTCTGTGCGCGGACCCAGGCCCAGCTCGAGGAGGTGGCAGCCGAGATCCGGACCTTGGGTCGGCGGGCCCTGGTGGCAACGGGAGATGTCTCCCAGGTTGCCCCGGTGGAGGCCATCGTCGCCCAGGCACTCCAGGAGTTCGCTCACATCGACATCCTGGTCAACAACGCCGGGATCACGCGCGACGCGGTGCTTCTGCGCATGAAGGAAGAGGACTGGGATGAGGTCCTTCAGGTCAACCTGCGCTCGGCCTTCGTGTGCACTCGGGCCGTCTCCAAGGGAATGTTGAAGAAACGGTCGGGGCGGATCATCAACATCAGCTCGGTGATCGCCCTGATGGGCAACGCCGGGCAGGCCAACTACGCCGCATCCAAAGCCGGACTCATCGGTTTTACGCGCTCGGTAGCCCGGGAGCTTGCCTCTCGGGGCATCACGGTGAATGCCGTGGCTCCGGGTTATATCGAAACAGAAATGACGCGGGACCTTCCTCAGAAGGCCCGAGAGTGGATCCAGGAACGGATCCCGATGGGGTTCCTCGGTCAGCCCGAGGACGTCGCAAAGATGGTGCGTTTCCTGTCCGCACCCGAAACTCGCTACGTGACAGGGCAGGTCTTCAACGTGGATGGTGGAATGGTGATGTGACCCGTGGAGGTTCCGTCCCGGCCTGGTCCCGAACGTTCGGGACGCTGCGGAGGGGCCATTCAACGGGGCCATCCGGAAGGCTCCATCCCCTCCGAAGCCTTCGGGGCGGAGCGGGTTTCCTTCCCGACCATTCGCCGGTTGAATCCCAGAACAGAGCCTTCCAGGAGGTGGAACATGTCGTCGATTCAGGAAAAGGTCACCCAGATCGTCGTGGAGCAGCTCAGCGTCGAAGAGGAGCAGGTCACCCCGACCGCGTCCTTCGTCGAGCAGTTGGGAGCCGACTCGTTGGACATCGTGGAGATGGTGATGGCCCTCGAAACGGCCTTCGAAATCGAGATCCCCGACGAGGATGCCGAGAAGATCACCAACGTCCAGGAAGCCGTCGACTATCTGGAAAAGAAGCTGGCCGCTGCCTGAACCCGGTTCGGAAAGGCTGCCGTCCGCGGATGGAGCCGGGAGCGTTCCCGGCTCCATCCGTGTCCTGACCGAGATCGGCCGGCAACTGCGGATCCGGCAACTGAGCCTGGGGGTGGCGGAGTCCTGCAGCGGAGGTCTGCTGGGGGGCGCCCTGACCGACCTGCCGGGCTCTTCGGATTTTTTCCGCGGGGGAATCGTGGCCTACGCCAATCCGGTCAAGGTGGCGTTGTTGGGGGTCCGGCCCGAGACCCTGGAAGAGCACGGAGCCGTCAGCGCCCAGTGCGCGGCGGAGATGGCCTGCGGGATTCGCCAGCTCCTCGAGGTCGATGTGGCCTTGGCCCTGACCGGGGTGGCTGGACCCGGCGGAGGGACTCCCGAGAAGCCGGTGGGCCTGGTCTTCGCGGCCCTGGCCGGCCCCGGGGGGTGGGCGGTCCGGGAACTTCGCCTGGGCGGTTCCCGCGCCGGGATACGTTGGGCGGCAGTCCTGAACGTCCTGGAGTGGCTGTGCCGGGAGTTGGAACCCGGCCAGGAGGTTTCCCCCGATGCACTCATCCCGTCCTGAGAAACCCGGATCCCCGGCCAGGCGCCGTGAACTCACCTTGGAGGAGCTCCTTCAAGGCCTGGAGCAGTCCGACCGCTCGGTCCTGGCTCGAGCCATCACCCTGGTGGAGAGCGTCCGAGCCGACCACCGCCACCTGGCTCGTCTCCTGGTGGAGTCCATCCTGCCCCGGACCGGGCGAGCCGTACGGGTCGGGGTCACCGGCCCGCCAGGGGTCGGCAAGAGCACGCTGATCGAGAGCCTCGGGCTTCACCTGGTGGAGAAGGGGCACCGGGTGGCCGTGCTGGCCGTGGACCCCTCCAGTCGGCGGACAGGAGGGAGCATCCTGGGAGACAAGACCCGCATGGAGCAGCTCTCCCGGGAGGAGAAGGCCTACATCCGCCCCTCGCCGGGAGGCGCAACCCCCGGTGGGGTGGCCCGTCGCAGCCGCGAAGCCTTGTTGTTGTGCGAGGCCGCCGGGTTTGACGTGGTGATTGTCGAGACCATCGGGGTCGGACAGTCCGAGACGGCCGTGGCCGAGATGGTGGACACCTTCGTCCTGCTGGTGCTGCCCGGCTCGGGGGACGAACTGCAGGGCGTCAAGCGGGGCGTCATGGAACTGGCGGACCTGGCCGTGGTGACCAAGGCGGATGGGGACCAGCGTCGCCTGGCCGCTCGGACTCGAGCGCAGCTTCTCTCGGCCCTGCACCTGATGCCTCCCGCCACCCCCGGCTGGCGGACGCCCGTGCTGACGGTGTCCTCGTTGGAAGGCCAGGGCATGGGAAGCCTGTGGGAGGCCGTGCTGGAACATCACGAGCACCTGGCTTCCAGTGCGCTTCTGGAGGAACGCCGCTCGGAGCAGGCCGCCTATTGGCTGGATCGGGCCTTGGAGGATGGCCTGTGGGCCCGTTTCCTGGGCGACCACCGGGTGGCTCCGCGCCTGGAGGCCCTGCGCGCCGAGGTCCGCTCCGGCCGCCGCTCGCCGGAGGGGGTGGCCGAGGATCTGCTGGATCTGAACTGGAACGCGCCCCCGGCAGATCGTTCCTCTAGAGGAACTTGAAGCTCTTCACCAGGCTCTCGAAGACGGGGGCCGCTTCGGCGAAGTTCTCGGCGGGGCACAACAGTGCGACGGTCCAGTAATGACCCTGGTGGATCGCGTGGACCTGCAGGCCCTTCATCTCCCGGACACCGTCGCGATACTCGAATTCCAGGCGAAGGCTGGTCGCGGCATCCAGCTTCTCCTCTGCCTGACGGCTGATACGCCCTTCGGATCGCTTGAGGATCTGCTCATGCAGGTGCGTGACGTGCGCCTGGGTCTTCTCCGGGTCCTCGGCCCAGCTCGTCATGCCCCAGTCGGCGATGGCCGACACCGTCAGGTGGCCGTCCGGCCAGGAGGGGGTGAAGCGGACCACGGTGCCGCCGGGGAGTTCGCGGACCTGGCTCTTCTGCCCGGGGGTCCCTGAAGACGGGACCATGTCCCAGGATTTCGGGATCTCCTGGACCTTCTTCGTCCAGGTCGCCGGAGGCGCAGAGAATTCGACCTCCTGGCCGGCCAGGGTGAATTTCTCGGGCACGGTCTTCGGGGCGGAGCCGCAGGCCGGCAACAACAAGATGGCCGCCAGGGCCAGCCACAAGAGTCGGTGTGTCGTCAATGGTCGGGTCCTCTTCTGCACGCACCGGCCTTCCAGTGGGGAAGGGGCGCGGGGGATCGGGTCTTGGCCGGAGGGCCGGCAGCAGTTTAGGCTTCCGGGGGCTGGTCTCCTGCCTTGGGAACCTCTGGGGTCGGCTCCTCTTCCAGTTCGCCGGTCACGGCCTTCATCCGGCGGCCCAGTTCCTGTTTGAGGGCCTTCTTGCCGGGACGCTTCCAGCCCAGGGGATTGAGGGTTTCCACCAGGCGTCCCTGGACTTCCCGGGCCACCTGGCGCATCTCGGCGGCGGAGGGCTTCCGCCCCGTCTCGAACCAGCGCATGGTGGCGTAGCCGATGGCGATGGTCGCGGCTCCGGCCACTGAAGCCGACAGGGCCCAGCCCGGGGGACCTCCCAGCTTGCTCAACTGCTGGAAAAGGGCCCGTGCGGCCAGCCCCGCGCCGAAGCTGGCCACCACCTCGCCGGCTCGGGAGATTCCGATCTCCTGGTCGTAGATTCGGGCCAGCACCAGGACCATCGAGCCCTGCAGCAGGGTCAGGGGGACCAGGTCCAGGATCGGGACCGGGCTGAGGGCCACCAGGCAGGAGGCCACGGCGGTGCGCCGGATGGCCTGCCAGCCCAGCTTGCGCCTCAAGGGTGTCAGGGTGCGGCCCAGTTCTCCCAGCAGCCGCGGCTCGGCCGCGGCCACCTCCAGAAGCAGGCTCTCCAGTCCGGTCCCCCGCGAGGCGGAGGTGGGATGGATCTCTTCCCGGGACAGCCCCAGGACCCCGGCTGCCGAGGAGATGGCCTTCTCACGGTGGGCCCTGGGAACCAGGTCCATCTTGTTGAGGACCACCAGCATGGGTCTGCCCAGAGCCCGCAACTGTCCGTAGAGGATGCGATCCGAGGCCAGGACGCTGCGGGTGGCGTCGAAGACCACGATCAGGAAGTCTGCCTGCACGGCCGACTCCATCGCCAGATCCTTCTCCTGTTCGCCCACGTTCGCGCCGTGGTCGGCGCCCGGCGTGTCCACCAGTCGGAACAGGCCGACCTCGGCCACCTGGGCTTCGCGCGTGGTTCCCGGAACCGGCGAGACCTCCGCCTGTTGGGAGGTGCCGGCCAGCAGGGCATTGTACAGGGTGGACTTCCCGACGTTCACGGGACCCACCACGGCCACGGTGGACAGGGGTTGGACGGCTGGCCCGGCCTGGCGCTTGACCAGGTGGATCAGATCGGCCGACGCCGCCGGGCTGTTGCGCAGGACCTTGAGGAAAGCGCCCAGGGTCAGGTCCAGCTCGCGGCGCAGGTCGGCGGGAAGCCCCCGCCACACCGCGTGTGCCAACTCGCGGCTCTCATCGGGGAGGCGATCCAGCAGGGTGTCCAGTTCGCTCGTCAATTCGGCCTACGTCCTCCAGCAGCCGGCGGTCCGTCCGTCCAGCCGGTCGTCTCGTCAGTTGTGGAAGATCACCTGGTAGTGGTCCTCCAGCCGGCGCAAAGCCGGCAGGACGCGTTGCTCCAGCACGCTGGAGAGGTCGCCCGGAAGGCCGGTGCGCTGTTGCAGGGCCTGGACCAGTCCGCCCAGGTTCAACTTGCCCACCGACAGGGCGTAGACCTCCTTTTCGATGGGGTCGGTCAGACGCAGAGGGCGATAGGAGGCGCGCAGCAGGAAATCCTCCCAGTTCCGGGGATCGTACTGCAGCGGGCCGATGGTCCTCAGAGGCGTCCACTCCAGGAGTTCTCCTCGGGGGATCTCGTCCAGCGCGCGGAACTTGGGGTGGTCATAGAACGCGAAATACTCGCGTATGGCCGCCAGCTCGGAGAAGATGTGGCGATACCAGCGGGTCACGGTCCCGTAGCGGTTGGCCCAGTGGAAGTGCGAGAGAATCCGCCGTCGCGGAATCCTGGGCACCAGGGCCCGCATCTCGCGTCCCAGCCGCGCCATGAACTCGTGGCGCATCCGCCGCACATCCGGACACGAGAGCTCTTCGGTCCGGCAGGTGCATTCCTCCAGCGTCAGGCTGGTCAGGAACTCGCGATCCTCCACCTGCAGGCCGTAGCGCTCGGGGTGGTTGGCGATCGGGGTCTCGGGGAAGGGGGTCAGGAACGAGGCCGTGGTCTCGAAGAGCCCGGGAGCCAGCCGAAGCAACCGCCGGGCCAGTTTCAGGCTGTTGGCCCAGGTCTGCCGGGTCTCGAAGGGACCGCCCATGATGAAGTTGCCGTACATCGAGATGTCGTCCACCTCGGCGATGCGCCGGCACAGCTCCTCGATCTGTCCGGGCCGGAGTCGCTTCTCGTAGTATTTGAGGGTCTCGGGGTCCCCCGACTCGATGCCGATCTGCAGGCGCACCAGGCCGACCTCCTTCATCGCCTGCAAGAGCTCCGGGCGCAGGCCCAGGATGTCGACGCGGGCCTCGCAGTACCAGACGAAGTCCCGACCCGTGCGGCTTCGATAGTCCCGGAGGATCTCGCAGAACTCCAGGACCCTGGCCGGGTTGGCCACGAAGGTGTCGTCGATGATGTCGAAGGCCCGGTGGTTGTGGGCTTCCAGGTTGCGGATCACCTCATCGGCGACGCGCCGGGCCGAGCGATAGCGATAGCCTCGCCCGTGCACGGCCTGGAAGCAGAAGGTGCAGGCGTAGGGACAGCCCCGGCCGGTCGAGACGTGGAAGCGCAGCGGGTTGTCCACCAGGTTCCGGTCGGGGTCGGGAAGCGAGTCCAGGTCCTGGACCGGTTCGGGGGGCGGCCCCGCGACGAGCCGGCCTTCCTGCCGGATCAGCACTCCGGGGATGGTCGAAGGGTCGCCTGCACCGCGGCAGAAGGCTTGCGCCAGGGCCAGCATGGGGCGCTCTCCTTCACCCTTCACCACGAAGTCGAAGGCGTGGTAACGGTCCAGGTCGGCTCCCAGGCCTGAGGCCAGTGGACCTCCAGCGACCCGTCGCGCGTCCGGGAGCCACCCGGAGATCCGGTCCGCCAGGTTGGCCACCTGGAAGATGGTGTCGGACATGGTGTAGAAGCCGACCAGTCGGGGGGTCGCCTGGATGAAGAAGGCATGCAGGTCCTCCCGGGTCATCCTGAAGAGGTCCTTGGGGGTCAAGAGCCGGACCCGGAAGCCGCTCTCCTGCAGGAGCGTGGCGATGGACAGCAGGCCCAGGTTCGGCTGGCTGTGGGTCAGGTTGTAGTAGCTGTCCACATGCAGCAGGACTACGTCCAGGTTCCGGTTTCGGCTGGGGGTGGTCAACTTCCGGAGGATCTCTGGGACCTGCACCGCATACCTCTTCCTCGTGGCGCGGAGTCGTGGTGCGAGCGTCGCCACGAGAGGAAGTGTAACACGAGGGGGTCCCCCGGTGGAGACCTGGCGGAATCCAGAAAGGAGCCCCTCCAAGCCCTCCCGAAGTAGGGCCCGGCAAGGAGGCAGGACATGGAACACAGGGAGCGGGCTCTTCTCAAAGGATTGGTCCAGTTGATCTGGGCGGACGGCGAGGTCTCGGAGGAAGAACGCCTGATGCTGGGCGGGATTCTCTCGGAGTTGGGGTCCTCGGCAGCCGAGATCGAAGAGGTCGGCCGGATGATGGTCGAGCCTCCCAGTCTGGACGACCTGCGCGAGAAGGTGCCCGATGCGGGCTCCCGTCGGGAGATCATGAAGCTCCTGCTGGCCATGTCCATGGCGGACGGCCGCGTGGAGACCACCGAGATTCGTTTCCTGGACCGTCTGGCCGAGCATCTGGAGATTCCGTCGGCGGAGTTGGAGGCCCTCAAAGAGGAGGCCATCCAGGTCATGGGACGGGAGGCCTGAAGTCCCGGGGCCGCGAGGACCCGGGCGCTTGAGGGGCAGAAACGGGAGGGGGCATGGACGTCCGGAGCCTGCTGGTCCTGGGGGCCCAATACGGCGACGAGGGCAAAGGCAAGATCGTCGATCTGCTGGTCGAGAGAGCCCGCGTGGGGACGGTCGTCCGCTTCAACGGGGGAGCCAACGCCGGCCACACCATCGTGCTGGAGGATGGCCGGTTCGCCTTGCACCAGGTCCCATCGGGGATCCTTCACCCGGAGGTGATGAACCTGATCGGGGCCGGGGTGGCCCTGGACCCTCTTCGACTGGTGGAGGAGCTGCGCGACCTGCGCCGTCGCGGCGTCGAATGCACGAATCTGCGGGTCAGCGACAGGGCCCATCTGGTGATGCCCTGGCATCACGTGCTCGACGGTCACCTGGGCGGGCGTCTGGGCACCACCGCCCGCGGGATCGGACCTTGTTATGAGGACCGGGCTGCGCGCTGCGGCTTGAGGGTGGGAGACCTGGTGGATGCACGTGGGAGGGTCGACCTCAAGCACTTTGCCGCCCGCGTGCGGGAGGTCGGGACCGCCAAGAACCTCATGCTGACCCGACAGTATGGCCTGGATCCCCTGGACCTCGACGAGATCCTGACCGCCTGCACCGAGGCAGCCCAGGTCTTCGCTCCCCAGGTGGCGGACATCTCGGAGCTCCTCGAGGAACGGAATCGGGCAGGCCATCGGGTCCTGTATGAGGGCGCCCAAGGGGCCCTGCTGGATGTGGACTGGGGAACCTACCCCTACGTGACCTCCTCCTCATGCAGCCTCGGTGGATGCGCCGTGGGGGTCGGCCTGAACCCGGCTCCGGAGATGCGGATGGGGGTGCTCAAAGCCTATGCCACCCGGGTTGGGGAGGGCCCCTTCCCAGGGGAGCTGGGGGATCCGGAGCGGGTCAAGCAGCACGATGCCCGACCCGCGGGAAGCCCTCTTCCCCAGATGACTTCGGCTCAGAGGGAGGCGGCCCTGGCGGGAGACCAGGAGGCCATGGGACGCTGGCTGCGGCTGGCAGGGGCCGAGTTCGGGACGACCACCGGCCGCCCCCGCCGCACCGGCTGGTTGGACATGGTGGCCGTTCGGCACGCCGTGCAGGTCTCTGGTCTCAACGCCCTGGCGCTCACCAAGCTGGACGTGCTGGACGGCATCCCGACCCTGAAGATGGCCGTGGCCTACGAGATCCACGGCGAGCGGACCACCCGCATGCCCTCCCGGGTTCGGGATCTGGGCGTGGCCCGACCCGTCTATGAAGAGCTTCCCGGCTGGTCCTGTCTGGGCGGGGCCACGCGCTTCGAGGACCTGCCGCCTCAGGCCCAGGTCTTCGTCCAGCGTGTGGCCGAGTTGGCCGGGGCCCCCGTGCGGGTGCTCTCGGTCGGAGGCAGGCGTTCTCAGAGCCTCATGCTTCCCGAGGACCTCTGCGGCGCCCCTACCTCACCCCCCTGAAAGGGAAGGGCGCCGGGAGGGCCCTCGGGTCGCGTCGAAGGGCCGCGTGACCCCGATCATTCCCCTTTCCGGGGTGCCGGGCTAGGCTTTCGACATGCGTCACCTTCTCTTCGCCTGGATGCTGGTCGCCCTGATGGCCTGCAGTTGTCAGCGTGGTCCGGAGGTCGTGGTCTACTGCGCCCTGGATCAGGTCTACTCCGAGCCGATCCTCCGCAACTTCGAGCAGCAGACCGGGATCCGCGTGAAGCCGCGCTTCGACCTGGAGGCCACCAAGACGACGGGCCTGGTCAATCTGCTGCTTTCGGAAAAGGACCGTCCGCGCTGCGACGTGTTCTGGAACAACGAGATGCTCCAGACGGTGGTCCTGCAGAAGGCCGGGCTCCTGGAGAACTACGTCTCGCCCTCCGCCGCGACCATTCCCGCGGAGTACCGCGACCCGGAGGGAGCCTGGACGGGTTTCGCCGCCCGGATCCGGGTGATCCTGGCCCACAAACCCTCCGTCGGCCAGGAACGCCCTGATTCGCTGGCCGATCTGGGCGACCCGCGCTGGAAGGGGCGCGCCGCGATGGCCCGTCCCCTCTTCGGCACCACCCTGACCCACCTGGTTTGTCTGCGCCAGTCCCAGGGCCCCCAGGCCCTGGACTCCTTGTTGGAGTCCCTCCAGGCCAATCAGGTCCAGATCCTGGATGGCAACTCGGTGGTCAAGGACCAGGTGGCGCGGGGCGAGGTGGCCTGGGGCTACACGGACTCCGATGACGCCAACGTGGCCGTGCTGTCCGGGGCGCCCGTGGAGATGATCCTGCCCGATCAGGACGGGCCGGGGACGCTTCTGATTCCCAACACGGTGGCCTTGATCCGGGGAGGCCCCAACCCTGAGGCGGCCAGAAGACTGGTGGACTACCTGCTCTCGGTCGAGGTGGAGGAGAAGCTGGCCCGCAGCGATTCGCTGCAGATCCCGTTGCATCCCGAGGCCCAGGCGACCGAGGCCACCCCGCGTCTGGACGGCTTGCGCGTGATGCCCGTGGACCCGTCGGCCGCAGCCCTGGAGTTCGGCCCGGTGATGGGGATGCTGCGCGAGCGCTTCGTCCGCTGATCCTCCGGGTCCTGGTCCTGCTGGCCTTCCTGGCGCCGGCTCTGGCATTTCTCGGTCAGCCCGTCAGCGAGGTGGGAACCCTGGATCTCACCCGGCAGGGCGCGCTGTTGGCTCGGACCCTGGTGGTCTCCCTGGGGGCCGCCTTGGTTGCCCTCATCCTGGGGGGGGGGCTGGCCGTGTTGCTCTCCTTCCGCGATCTTCCCGGTCGGGCAGCCTGGGCAGGAGCCTTCCTGGTGCCTCTTCTGGTGCCGCCCTACCTCTGGACCCTGGCCTGGATGCGCCTGGGTCTTCCCTCCCACAGCCCGGGCCTGGCCGCCCTGGTCCTGGGCACGTGCTGGTCCCCCCTGGTGACCTGGCCGGCCCTGCTGGCCGTCAACCGCTGTCCGGACAGCCAGGCCGACGCGCTCCGTCTGACCCGGGGGGAAGCGATGCTGTGGCCCGCACTGCTGGGACCGGTGTCCCTGCCCTTCATGCTGTGCGGGGCCCTGGCGGTCTTCTGTCTGGCCACGGTGGAGTACGGGGTCCCCTCGCTGCTCCAGGTGGACACCTTCGCTTTGGAGGTCTTCACGCTGCTGAACGGATATCATGACCTCGCGGCGGCGGGTCGGGCCAGCATGGCTCCCCTGGTGCTGGTCCTGGTCCTGGCCTTCCTGGCCGCGCGCTGGTTGATGCCGCGTGTGGGGCCGCTTCTCCACCCCCAGGGGGGCGCTTGCCTGAAACTGCGTCTTCCCCCGGGGGGCCGCCTGCCCGCCTTCCTGGTGGCCTTGCTCCTGGCTCTCTGTCTGGTCGGGCTTCCCCTGGGGATTCTGTTCCGGGAGGCAGACCGGTTCCCCCTGGCTCTCTGGGAGGCCGGGCCGGACATCCTGACCAGTCTGCTGGCCTGCTCGCTGGCGGCAGGCCTGGCCCTGGTCCTGGGGGCCTGGCTGGCTGCCGGGCGCAGCCTGGCCCTGGCCGGGCTGGCCCTGGTCCTGCTGGCCTGGCCCCCTGCCTTGCTGGGTCTGGGCTGGAACGTCTGGCTGGGGGGCAGTCTGCTCCTTCTTCCCCTGGGACTGGCGGTTCGCTTCCTGCCGCTGACCCTGCTCCTCCTCCTGGTGGCCTACCGGATGGTCCCGGTCAGCATGGACGACGCGGCCCGGATGCGCCCGGGCAGCCTGCGGCACCGCTTCGTGCAGATGCACTGGCCGGTGTGGTGGGTGGGCGGCTCGCTGGTCTTTGCCCTGGCGTGCGGCGAACTGACCCTGGGCCTGCTTCTGGCTCCACCAGGGCACGCCACCCTGGCGGTTCGCGTGTTCAACCTCAATCATTACGGCCAGCCCGACCTGGTGGCCGCACTCTGCCTGGTCCAGGTGGCGATTTCCCTGAGCCCCATGCTGGCGACTTCGGCCCTGATCGCCATGCGGGAGGCTCCATGAAGCCCCTCCTGGAGGTGCTGGGGTTGGGGAGGACCTTCTCGGGTCGGGAGGTCCTGCGGGAGGTCTCCTTCCGGCTGGATTCGGGTGAGGCCGCCATCGTGGTGGGGCGGTCGGGGGCCGGCAAGACCACCCTGCTCCGTCTTCTGGCGGGTCTGGATGCGCCGGATCGAGGACAGGTCCTGGTGCGCGGGCAGGAGGGGTTGCCCCCTCCCCAGCGGGGCATGCAGATGGTCTTCCAGGACCTGGCACTCTTCCCTCATCTGACGATCCTGGAGAACGTGCGTTTCACCGCCGGCAGCGACGCAGCCGCGCGGGACTGGTTGGCCCGGGTCGGGTGGGCCGGCCGTCACGGGGACAGGCCGGATCGCCTCTCCGGGGGCGAGCGCCAGCGCGTGGCCTTGGCCCGAGCCCTGGCGGGGAAGCCTGCGATGCTGCTCCTGGACGAGCCGTTCTTGAACCTGGATCCCCCCGCCCGCCGGGAACTGCTGGCGGAGTTGGGGCGCCTGCAGTTCGAGGAAGGGTTCGCGATGCTGTACGTCACCCATCACCTGGAGGAGGCCCTGCTGGTGGGGCGGCGCCTGCTCTTCCTGGAGCATGGGGAGCTGGCCCTGGACGGCCCTCTTCCCCTGGTCCTGGAGCAGTCGGCCAACCCCGCCTTTGCACGTTTCGTGGATGGGCACGTGCATGGAGGGGCCCCGGCAGTCCCCGTGGCGGGCCGTGCGGGCCCGCGGGCGCTCCGGGTGCGGGCCGATCCCGCCGGGGAGGGGAGGATCGAAGGCCGGCTGGTGGGCGCACGAGAGTGTCTTTGGCTGGCGCGGCAGGGGGAGCTCTGGGTCCGCTTCCTGGGCCCGGCGGACCTTCAGGAGGGCCAGCCGGTGCGCTTGGAGGACGAGGGTTGAGCCGCAGCATGGCTCGCGGGCTGCTGGCCGGACTGGGCCTGGCCTGGCTGGTCTTCCTGGGTTTCCTGGTGCACCAGGAGCTCCGACGGGCCTCGGGCGACCTGCCGGATTTCGTGCGCTACCCTTACCTGGAGGCGGAGTCCTGCCGCCGCTGTCACGAGGAGACCTGCCGACAGTGGAGCGCCTCCCCCCACGCCAAGGCCCTCTCCTCGCTCCAGCCGCGCAACCTCTCCCGAGTCGAGAAGATCCGGACATGTCTTCCTTGTCACGCTCCCCAGCCGGTTCTGTTGACGGGTCTGGGGAAGCCCCCCATCCCACGCAGCGCGCGGCGCGGGGAAGGGGTGGGGTGCACCACCTGCCATCTCGGACCCGGGGGCCTGGCCTCAGCCCGCCCCGGGGCTCGGGGGGCCTGCCGACCGGTCCACCAGCCGGCCTTGTTGTCGGTGGAACTGTGCCAGTCCTGTCACAATGCCCACGGCACGGTGGACCAGTGGCGCCAGTCGGAGTGGTCTGGCCGCGGGGTCGACTGCCGAGGTTGCCACATGCCGGCCGGCGACCACTCCAGTCCAGGGGCCCACGATTCCCGGACCCTGAGTCGGGCCCTGGAGCTCTCGGCCCGCGTCGACGGCGGGGCACTGCAGGTGGTCGTCCGCAACATCGGAGCCGGTCACAACATCCCCAGCGGGCGTCGCAGCCGTTCGCTGGACCTGGTGGTCCACTTCCAGCCTTCGGGGGCCGTCGAACGCTTTCGCTTTCGCAATCCCTTCCCGGGGGAGGGAGGAGTGAACACGCAGTTGCCCTCGGGCAAGGCCCGGGTCTTGAGCTGGCCGTTGCCGTCTGGTTCCGGCAGCGCCCGGGTGCGCCTGCTCTTTCAGTTCCGTCCGGGGCAGCGGGATTCGGTGGGGACGCCGGTGCGGGAATGTCGCGTGGACTGGTAGAAGCTCCGGGGCAGCCCTCCGTCGTCCATTTCGAAGAAGAGTCGGACCCTTCCCCGACGAAGGTGGGGGCTGGCAGGCTTGAACAGATGGCTGAGTTCCAGGATCAACAGCCTCCTCCGGAGGACCCCGACCATACGGGTGGCCCGACCCCGTCGGAGACCACCAATCGGCTGATTTCGCGTTGCCTGGCCGCAGCGGCAGGCGATCTGGACGCGGAGGGCCTGCGCCAGTCCCTGACCCGGTGCACCCTGGAACTCTCTGCAGCCAAGGGCGCCTTTGCGACCCAGGTCGGCGAGGAACCCGGTCTGCTGGAGGCCCTGCCGGAGGCCATCGAGGCGGTGTTGGATGCCTTTGACGCCTACGGCGAGGTGCTGGCCGGGGCGTGTTCCTGGCTGACCCGGCCGGACCCCGCGATCCTCTCTGGGGCCGCAGAGGCCCTGGCCGTTGCCTTCCTGGACCTCAATGAGGCCCTCCTGGCCTACGAGTGGGCCTATCTGGGGCACGGCGACGAGCCGCATGCCGCCTTGAACCTGATGCAGAAGGTCCTCTCAGCCCTGCATCAGGGGACGATGGAGGATGCCCGTTTCGTCGAGATCCTGGACCAGCTCTGGGAGCATTTCGAGCAGGGCATCGAGGTCTTCGAGAAGGATTCCGACCCCGGTCGTTCGATCCGCGGAGTCCGGGCGTGCCGTGAGGCCATGGACGGCATCCAGGTCATGGACGGCTACCTGGTCGAGCACGACTTCAACCTGCTGGAGTTGGGCTTCGCTCAGTTCCGCCAGGGCTGTCTGCGGCTGGTCGAGGAGATCCAGGACAGTACCGGGGAGGCCCTGGTCCAGGCTCCCACTCCGTCGCCTCAGGTCAACTGGGTCATCCACGCGGCGCTGGCCGTCCTGGACGGGCTTGCCGTCGACCTGCTCCAGCGCGCCCAGGCCTGGTTCGAGGCCCAGCTCAGCGAGAGCTACTTCCGCTTCGAACAGTGCGCCACTGCGGCCCTGCGCGGCCCGGCCCGGGTGGCCGAGCAGGTGCCGGTGGCCCGGGAGGGCTTCGACTGGTTGAATCGGGCTTTGCCCCTGCTGCGGATGGGTGCTCGGGTACCCGACCTGCTCATGAAGGCCATCGAAAACCTGGAACAAGGCGCCGGCCTGCTCTACGAGGCCTGGATGATCCTCAACCTGTATGAGGAGGAGCAGACCAGCGTCTTCTGCTCTCGCTGCGGATCCTCCAATCACCAGACCCATTCGCTGTGCGCCTCCTGCGGGGCGGAACTCGTGCGTCGGGTCGATCAGGCCGTCGCAGTCCCGGGGCTGGTGGCTTCCAGTGTTCCGGTGCACCTGCAACGTCTGCTGGACGCCTGCGAGGCGACCGGAATGGGTCGGATGTCGCCGGAGGAGTTCTCCAGGATCCTGGTTTGGGCCGGACAGATTCTCAATGAAGCCGATCTGGGACTGACCCGTTTGCCCCCCGAGGGGAGTCTGGAACCCGAGGTGGCCGAGGCCCTTGGCGAGCTGCGCCAGGGCATGGCCGAGTTCCGGACGGCCCTCGAGGAGCTGGGTCGGTTCGTCCAGGATGGACTGCCGGTGCATGTCACCAACGGGATGCACATGCTGATCCGGGCCTGTGACCGTCTGACCGAGGTACAGGCTCGGGCCGGGGGATCCTGAGACTTCAGGGGGATCAGTTGCCTGCCGGGGCCTCCACGACCTTGCGGGCGGCGTAGTCGTAGTCGCGGATCCGCCCCTGGTTCCAGGAATCGTAGGCCGCCAGATCCAGATACCCGTTGCCCGACAGGTTGAAGAGGATCGTCCGGGCCTGACCGGCCTCGGCCGCAGCGCGGGCCTCTCGAACCGCCGCCGCGATGGCGTGGCTGGACTCGGGGGCCGGCAGGAGGGCCTCGGCGCGGGCGAAGAGCACCGCGCTGCTGAAGCACTCGCTCTGGGGAACCGCCACGGCTTCGACCTGACCGGCCTTCACCAGGGCCGAGACCAGGGGAGAGCCTCCGTGGTAGCGCAGGCCTCCGGCGTGAATCCCGGCAGGCACGAAGTCGTGCCCCAGGGTGTACATGGGCAGAAGTGGGGTCATCCCGGAGGCGTCCCCCAGATCATGGCGGTACTCGCCGCAGGTCAGGCTGGGACAGGCCAGCGGCTCCACGGCCAGCAGGCGGGCCTTGGAAAGACCTTGAAGCCGACGGTGGTAATAGGGGAAGGCCAGACCCGCGAAGTTCGAGCCTCCTCCGAAACAGCCGATCACCACGTCGGGCTCGTCCTCGGCCAGTTCCATCTGCCCGATGGCCTCCTGTCCGATGATCGTCTGATGCAGGCACACGTGGTTCAGGACGGAGCCCAGGGCATAGTTGGTTCCAGGGTCCTGCAGGGCCACTTCGACCGCTTCCGAGATGGCCATGGCCAGCGAACCCGGAGTCTCGGGACTGGCGGACAGGAAGCTGCGGCCGGCCTGGGTCCGGGTGGAGGGCGAGGCGTGCACCGAGGCGCCGAAGGTCTCCATCAGGATCCGGCGATAGGGCTTCTGGTCGAAGGAGACGCGGACCATGTACACGTCCACCTCCAGGCCCACCTGGGCGCCGGCCATCGCCAGGGCCGTGCCCCACTGGCCGGCTCCGGTCTCGGTGGTCAGCTTGCGGATGCCCGCCAGTTTGTTGTAGTAGGCCTGCGGGATGGCGCTGTTGGCCTTGTGCGACCCCGAGGCGTTGCCCCCTTCGTATTTGTAGTAGATGCGGATGTTGTCGGGCAGGCCCAGGGCCTTCTCGAAGAGGCGTGCGCGGGTCAGGGCACTGGGCCGATAGGTGCGGAGGAGGTCGATCACCGGGCCGGGGATGTCGATGAAGCGATCCTGGGACATCTCCTGCTCGAGGAGGGCTGGAGGGAAGATGGCAGCCAGTTGCTCCGGCCGCACCGGTTCTCCGTCTGGCCCGAGATAGGGAGGGAGGGGCTCGGGCAGGTCCGCGGCCACGTTGTACCAGGCCGTCGGAAGCTTCTTCTCGTCCAAGACGTATCGGTAGCGATCGCTCATGTCAGGTCCTCACTTCGAAGGGTCGCCGGGGTCCGGCGCAGGCCGGGCCGGCCCGCTGGGTGCGTCGTCCTCCTTCCCGCTGCAGGGGGGGCTGGACGCTCCAGTCGCCGCACGGGTTCCGCGTGACCTCTTCGTGTGGGGGCCATCGCGCCGTCCAGGTACGGAAGGAGCGGGGTTCGGCGGGAGGCCGAGCCGTCCTCCCGAGGCTGGAGGTCTGCCTGACGAACTCGTGGAAGGGTTTCCGGTCCATGCTGGGCTCGAGAACACCGGACTGCCGAACGGGAGGGATTGGGACGTGGAACATCGCTGGGGCCTTCGTACAAGCACGCCCGGGAAGAGACGTCGGGGGTGCCTGGCCTGCCTGGCGCTGGGCCTGGTGTTGATGGCAGGCCTGCCCGCCGTGGCCCGGCCGCTACCCCCTCCGGAGTCGAGCAACGAGCTGGTCCTGGAGGAGGGTGGGCAGCAGCACTTCCTGACCTGGGGCGGAGCCGGTCAGGCCCACCTGCTGGTCCGCGCTGATTCCCGCCTGGTGGTCGCCTTCCCCGCCGAGAATCTCGGCATCTCGTTGTGGTTCGGCCCGCAGACCCGGGTCCGGGTGGCCGCCCCACCGGTCATGCGGGCCGTGCCTCGAGGCCAGCGGCTGGAGGTGACCCTGAGTTCCCAGAACTCCACGATGGAGATCCGCGACGCCGTCCTGGATTCCATCCGCACCATCCGGGATCGCCAGACCCTGGGACCTGCAGGCGCGGAGGTCGTGCGGCGGGATCGCCGGGCCTTCGCCCGGCGCCATCCGGTGCCCGAGAACTGGGCCAGCGAACGGGTCCGCGTGGCATCCGGCCGCTGGGAAGCCGACCGGGTCAACCTGGATGGGGGAGTCTTTCGAGCCTTGCTGTTGCTTCCCCCACAGGTCCGGGTCGAACATCGGGAGGAGGGCTGGTCCCTCCGCTCAGCGGCTCCCTTCGAACTGCGCCTGGTGGCCGAGGTTCCCGCGGCGCCTCTGAGCGTGACGCCTCCTGAAGAGCTCTTCACGGCCGAGGCCCTGGCCCTGGAGGATCCCCGCTCCCGCGCGGCCATGCGGGGGCTGGCCTTCCTGGCCCCGCGCGAGAAGTTCATGGCCGGTTCCTGGAGGTTTCTCACCTATTTCGGACGCGACACGCTGCTCTCGTTGATGCTCCTGGACCCCGCGCTGACCCCGGGGGCCTATGTCCGGGGTGTGCAGTCGGTCCTGGCGCGACTCTCTCCGACGGGGCAGGTGGCGCACGAGGAGGACCTGGGCCCGTGGGCGGAGCGGCGTCGCGTGGCGGGCGAGCTGTTCGGGGTGGTCCTGCCCCGCTCCGGTCAAGCCCTGTCCCCCGAGGCGATCCGGGACCTGTACCGCCCGATTCATGACTACAAGATGGTGGACGACGACTTCCTCCTGGCACCGGCCCTGGCCCGCCTGGCAGAGCGCAGCCCCCAGACGCTGTGCGAGCTCTTTGCCGACCCTGAAGCCCTTCGCCAGGTGATGCTGAACTTCGGTCATGTCCTGGCCTCGGCCGAGCCCTATGGCCAGGAATCCTCCTGGCGTCGGACCGTGGCGCTCTACCCCGGAGAATCGGTGGGGGAGTGGCGGGACTCCAACGAGGGCCTGGGGGGCGGTCGCCATCCGATGAACGTCAACGCCGTGCTGGTGCCGGCCGCGTTGCGCGCCATCGTGGCCGTCCTGGACAGCCTGCCGGAGCCCCAGCGCGAGACGTGCCGGAAGAGCCTGCCCGGGGCCCGCGAGCGGGCAGCCGGCCTGGCGCGAGTCTGGGAGGGGGCGCGACAGGATTACCTGGTGCGTCTGGAACCCGCCCAGATCCGAGCACGCCTGTCCCGCTTCCTGGAGCAGGGGCCGCTGACGCCGTCGGAGCGGAACTTCTATCGTTCGCTTCCCGTGGAAGGCGTCCGCCTGGGGGACTTCCTGGAGGGCGCACCAGCCCTGGAGGGCGGCTTGGAGTTCCCCGCCCTGGCCCTGGACGCCGAGGGGCGGAAACTGGCCATCATGAACAGCGACGTCTCGTTTGAACTCTTCCTGGGAGAACCTTCGGCGGATCGCGTGGGAATGGCCCTTCGACTTCTGGAACTGCCCTATCCCGTGGGGTTGCGCACCGGGGTCGGTCCGGTGGTGGCCAACGCGGCCTGCAGTCCCGATCCCGGACACTGGGAGACCCTGGGCCGGGGCGCCTACCACGGCGCCGTCGTCTGGTCCTGGCAGTCCGCCATGCTCCGGGCCGGGCTGGCCCGTCTGTTGCCCCGGTTCCGCCAGCAGGATCCCGCCCTGGCGCAGCGGATGGAGACCGTCCTGGCCGATCTGGCGGCCTCGCAGGAGAGGGCCGGAGACCTGGCAGCCTCCGAGCTGTGGACTTTTGAAGTGGAATCCGGGAGCTGGCAGGCGATTCCCTTCGGAACCGGAACCGCGACCTCCGGCGACGAGTCCAACCCGGTCCAGTTGTGGAGCACCGTCCATCCGGCCCTGGTCTTGAGGGAGCGAGCCCTTCTTCGAGGAGCCCGGGCTCCGGGTCGTTGAGGGCGCCCGGGCCTCCTCGGGTTTCGAGGTTCCGAAAAGGTCTTGACGGGGAGGCGGCGCTTGCGCTAACATCCGGAATCAGATGACGGCCACGCGCCATTAGCTCAGTTGGCAGAGCAGCTGACTCTTAATCAGCGGGTCCCAGGTTCGAGTCCTGGATGGCGCACCAGAGCAGAACCTCGCTTCGGCGGGGTTCTCTTTTTTTTGCAGGTCCGCCTGGCGCAGGAATCAGAGCGGGGCGCCGGTCGGCCCGAAGGAGGCCGAGAGGTCCTTTCGGGCGCGACGGGTCTTGACGCGGACTCGCCGTGGGGTGGAAACTGAGGATTCCAACATGCCTCTCCCTTTGAAGAAACGCTGGCTCGTGGTCTTGTCCCTGGTCCTGCTGGCAGCCCTGGTGGGCTGGCGGCTTTGGACCCGCCTGGGCGATTCGGGCCGAGGAGCGGGGAGGGCTCGAGGGGCGCCCGTCGTGGCCTTTGCCGAGGTCGCTCGTCGGGATCTGGAAGAGACCTTCCAGACCGTGGGCACCGTCGAGTCGCCTCAGAAGGTCGAGTTGTCGCCCAAGGTTCCGGGGCGCATCGAAGAACTCGAGGTCCACCCGGGAGACCGCGTCCGGCAAGGGCAACTGCTGGTCCGCCTGGATCGGGCCGAGTTCCAGCAGGCCGTCGACGAGCGTCTGGCGCGTCTGGCGGAAGCCCGAGCCCGGCTGGCCCAGGCCCGTCTGACCCAGGGACCGGCGGATGCCCTGGTGGCCAGCGCCCTCCGCCAGCAAGAGGCCGCGGTCACCACGGCCGAGGCCGATGTCCAGCAGGTTCGCCAGACCTCCCAGGCCTCGATCGCGGCGGCGGCAGCCGAGCTGGACAACGCTCGGGCCCAACTGGACAACGCCCGGGCCCGCCTGGAGCGGGTGGAGGCTCTCTACCGCCAGGCCTTCACGGCGGCCCAGGATGTGGACGATGCCCGAACGCAGGCCTCCGTGGCCGAAGGCCACCTGCGCGCGGCCCAGGAGGGCCTGCGCAGTGCCCGGGCCCGGGCCACCGCTGACGTGGCGGCCGCCGAGGCCCGTCTGAAACAGGCGCGCGCAGGCCTCGAGCACGCCCGGGCCAGCACCGCCGAGAAATCCGCCTACGTCCAGAACCTCTCGGCCCTGCAGGCCGTCGTCGAGGCCTCCCAGGCCAACCTGGACTCGGCCCGCTCGCGGCTGGCCGACACCGAGCTGCTCTCACCCCTGGATGGCTATGTGACCTCGCGTCACCTCGATCCTGGGGCCCTGGCCCAACCCGGCTCTTCGGTGCTGACGCTGCAGTCCACCCGGGAGCTGTGGGTCACGGTCCCCGTTCCTGCCGAGGTTCGTCAACGCCTCGAAGAGCGGACGCCGGTGGAGGTGGAAGTGGAGGGTGGCACCCGGGTCCAGGCCCGGATCCTGCGCATCAACGCGGCGGCCGACCCCGAGAGCCGGCAGTTCGAGGTGCGGGTTCTTCTTCCCGAGGGGGCCCCGGCCCGCCCAGGCATGTTCGCCAGGGTCCACCTGCAGGTGGACCGGGTCGTGCAGGCCCTGGCCGTCCCCCGCAGCGCGCTGCGGTCCACGCCCGAGGGCGCTCGCATCGCGGTCCTGGATGCCCAGGGTCGGGTTCACCTGCGGGCCGTCCGGGTGGGACTGACCACGCCCGAGTCCGCCCAGATCCTGGAGGGTCTCCAGGAGGGCCAGAAGGTGGTCACCCTGGGCGGCGCCAACCTGGAGGATGGTCAGGAAGTCCGCCTGGAAGACACGGGGAAGGCCCGCCGGTGAGTCTGGCACGACTCTCCGTCAACCGGCCGGTGACGGTCGTCATGCGGATCCTGTCACTGGTCCTCCTGGGAGCCATCTGCCTGACGCGGCTTCCCGTCGACCTCCTGCCGAAGGTCGACCTTCCGATGGTCGCGGTGATGGTCAACTGGCCCAACGTGGCCCCGGCCGAGATCGAAGCCCAGGTCACCCGCCCGATCGAGCAGGCGGTTTCCTCGGTCTCCAACCTCTACGAGGTCAGCTCCAGCACCAGCGAGGGCAGCGCCCGGGTTCGGGTCCAGTTCACCTGGGGAACCGACGTGGCCCAGAGTGCGGTCGAAGTGCTCCAGCAGGTGGAGAGGGCCCGCCGAGGCTTCCCGACGGATCCCACCCTCCAGCCGCCGGTGGTGGTCCGTTTCGACCCCACGCAGTTGCCGATCATGATGCTGGGGGTCTCGGGCGAAGCCGACCCGGTGGCCCTGCGGACGCTTCTGGACAACCAGGTCTCGCCCATCCTGGAGTCTGCCGATGGGGTGGCTTCGGCGACCGTCTCGGGAGGCCAGGAGAGAGCCATCCTGGTCGATGTCGATCCGGTCCGCATGCGGGCTCATCAGATCTCGTTGGACCAGATCCTCTCTCGGCTGGCCCGCGAGAACCAGAACCTGCCCGCCGGGATTGCGCGGGAAGGCGATACGGAGTACACGCTGCGCAGCGTGGGGTGGCTGACCAGCCCCGAGGAGCTGCTGCGCCTTCCGGTGGGGCGATTCCAGGACCGGCTGGTCCTGCTCCAGGATGTGGCCCGGGTCCAGGACGCCCATCCCGAGACGCGGATCTACACCCGCCTGGACGGCAAGCCGGCCGTGGCCGTCACCCTGAACAAGCAGAACGACGCCAACACGGTCTCCACGGCGCAGAGCGTCCTGGAGCGGATCGGGCAGATTCACCGTCTCTTCCCCCATCTGCGCTTCCAGGTGGCCTACGACCAGTCCCAGTTCATCGAGGACTCGCTGGACGGTCTGTATCACCACGCCCTGATAGGCGGGGCCCTGGCCGTGCTGATCCTGCTGTTCTTCCTGAGGAACGTGCAGAGCACCCTGGTCGTCGCCCTGTCGATCCCGATCTCCATCGTCTCCACCTTCACGCTGCTCTACCTGTGCGGGTTCACCCTGAACACCATGTCGCTGGGTGGCCTGGCCCTGGCGACCGGCCTGATCGTCGACGACGCGGTGGTGGTCCTGGAGAACATCTTCCGCCACATCGAGCGCGACGGCTCGCCTCCCAGCGAGGCGGCGGTGACCGGGACCGACGAGATCATGACCGCGGTGGTCTCGTCGACCTTGACGATCATGATCGTCTTCCTGCCCATGCTGCTGGTGGAAGGTCGCTCTGGGCAGATGTTCTTCCAGTTCGCCCTGGTGGTGGTCTTCTCGCTGTCGATTTCGCTTCTGGATGCCACGACGGTGGTTCCCATGCTGGCCTCCAGGATGGCCTCCGCCCATGGCAACCCCCCCGTCGCCTGGCTGCGCCGCCGCTTCGAGTCCTGGAACCGTCTCCAGGAGGGTTGGGAAGAGACCTACCGGCGCGCCCTGACGTGGGCCCTGGATCACAAGGCCGCGACCCTGCTCGTCGCCTCTGCCGTCACCTGCTCCAGCTTCGCCCTGGTTCCCCTGGTGGGAACCGAGTTGATGCCGGCGACGGACAGCGGCGATTTCACGGTCACCATCCGGCTCCCCGTCGGGACCGCGCTGGATGTGACCGAGAAGACCATGCTGCGGGTCGAGCAGATGCTGTTGGACAATCCCGACGTCGAGACCGCCCTGGTGGCCATCGGCACCAACATGGGCCTGCGCGGAGCGGGCACCAGCTCCACCTCCTTCCTGGGATCGGCCACCGTCAAGCTCAAGGAGGACCGGAAGCGGTCCACCCTGGAAAACATCGCCGACCTCCGCCGCCAGGTCTCCGCTCTGCCCGGGGTTCGAGCCCAGATCCAGCCGTTTGACATGGTCAGTCGGGTCATCACCGGGCGCAGCCAGGACATGGAACTCTACCTTTTCGGTCAGGATCTGGAGGTCCTCTGGACCCAGGCTGCCCGCGTGATCGACCACATCGCGGGGATCCCGGGACTGACCAACCTGGACACCAACTGGCAGGAGGCCAATCCGGAGATCCAGTTCACGGTGGACCGGGAGAAGCTCATGCAGGTGGGCCTGGGATTCGAGGAGGTGGCCGACACCCTGGGCACGGCGACCAAGGGATCCGTGGTCTCCTATTTCCAGGACGGCGGATATCAATACCCGATCCAGGTCCAGTTCCCGCAGGAACTCCGCAGGACGCTTCCCCGACTGTTGGAGTTGCCGGTCCACGTCCCCGGGGGCGGTGGGCGCTACCTGACGCTGGGCCAGGTCGTCACGGCCCGGTCCGACCTGGCTCCCAACCAGATCACCCGCCTGAACCGCCAACGCTACATCGCCATCACCGGGGGGGCCGAAGGCCGGCCGGCAGGAGACATCCGTCTGGACGTGGACCGGGCCCTGGAGGAGCTGGACCTGCCCGAGGGCTACTATCTGGATTGGGGGGCCAGCGTCAAACAGCAGGCCGAGGAGTTCGAAGGGATGACCGTGGCGGTCCTTCTGGCCGTGGCCCTGATCTACATGCTGCTGGCGTCCCAGTTCGAGTCGCTGATTCACCCCCTGACCGTGCTGACCTCGGTGCCCCTGGCCGCCTCGGGGGTGATCCTGGCTCTCTTCCTGAGCGGCCGCAGCTTCGGCCTGACGGCCTTCGTGGGCCTTCTGCTCCTGGTGGGCATCGTGGTCAAGAACGGCATCCTGCTGGTGGACTACACCAACCAGCTCCGTCACAGAGGGCTGCCTCGCCGCGAGGCGCTGCTGCGCGCCGGGCCCACCCGGATGAGGCCGATCCTCATGACCGCGGGCGCTTCGGTTCTGGGCATGTTGCCCCTGGCGGTCGGCATGGCTCGGGGCTCGGAGATCCAGGCTCCCATGGCCACAGCCATCGTCGGGGGGCTGATGGCCTCGACGCTGCTGACCCTCCTGGTGGTCCCTGTGGTCTACACCCTTCTCGACGAGGTGCCCGCCCGGCTGCGGCGCCTGTTCCGGCGGTCGTGAGAGGCGCCGCCGGATGGGCCGGGCTCTTTCTCGGGGTGGTGATGCTCCTGGGGGCACAACCGCTGTGGGGGGAGGGGGAGGCCTCGGGCGCCGGGCGCACGCCGCCGCTTCCGATTCGGACCTCCACCCCGCCGATTCCAACGGTGGTGACCCTCCCGCCCATCCCGGGAGGGCCACTGGTCTTGAGCCAGGAGGAGGCGGTGCGGATGGCCTTGGGGCGCCAGCCCGACCTGCGCCTTCCCGAGGCCGACCTGCGCGCGGCCCGGGGCCGGACCATCCGTGCCCGCGCGGGCCTGCTTCCCTCGATGGAGCTGCAGAGCACCCACCTGCTCCAGGATTCGTTGTCGGCGGCGGGGCACTCGAGAGAGTCCCAGGCGTCGCTGGACCTCGAGCAGCTCCTCTTCGATTTCGGGAGGACCCCTTCGGAGGTGGCTTCGGCCCGGGCTCTGGAGGGGGCCGCCGAGGCCGAGCTGGCCGTCGCCCGGGCCCAGGTCGCCACCCGGGTCCGCCTGGCCTTTCACGGCCTGGTGGCGGCTCGGGAACTGGCCGGGGTGGCTTTGTCCAACCTGGAAAACCAGAAGCGCAACCTGGCTCTGACCCGGGCTCGTTGGGAGTCGGGGTTGGGGCTTCCCGCCGACGTGGTGCGAGCCTCTTCAGCGGTGGCCACGGCCACGGTCAATCTCAACGCTGCCCGGGCTCGGGAGGCCAACCAGGGCGTGGCCCTGGCCCGTCTTCTGGGTCAGGACCCCCGACTCCGCCTCGATCCGGTCTGTGACGAACTGCCCGCCGGAGACCAGACCGACCTGGAGGTCCTGCTCCAGGAGGCCCTGCCGAGAAGACCCGAGATGCAGGCCGCCCTGAACGAGATCGACGCGGCTCGCCACGGGTTGCGGGCCGCTCTGGCCTTCAATGCCCCGGCCCTCTCGGCGCGGGCCGGAGTGGCCGCTCGGGGGCAGGACTATCCGCCCGAGTCCTGGTTCACCCGCTACGGGCTGACCCTGCGCTGGCCCCTGGTCGACTCGGGGCAGACCTCCGGGCTGGTCGAGGAGGCCCAGGCCAGCCTGGACCGGGCCCTGGCGAGGCACGACGTGGTCTGCCAGGATGTCGCCAGCGAGATCGTGGTGTCCCGGATTTCCCTGGGCGTGGCCCTGGACAGCCTCACGGCGGCCCAGGCCGCCCGAAGCGACGCCCTGGAGTCGGTGCGCATCGCCGAGGGGCGCTATGCGGCCGGACTGGGATCGTTCTTGGAGGTCCTGGACGCCCAGTCGGCCCTGCTGACGGCCTCCAATCAACTGGCGGCTGCCCGCCTGGCAGCCTGGGAAGCCCGGGCGGAGTTCGATCGGGCCATCGGGCGCGCCCTGGGGGGCTGAAGGCAGGCTCGCGCTCGTGGGCGCCGAAAGCCGGTCTCGTGCATCTGCATCGGCTCCGCGTCGAGAACTTTCGGGCCCTCCGTGAGGCCAGCCTCGTGTTGGACGAGTCCGTCACGGTCCTCTTCGGCGAGAATGACTGCGGCAAGTCCAGCCTGATCAACGCCCTGGAGGCCTGCCTGGGCCGGAATGCTCCGCCGGGGACCTTCAACTTCGTACCTTCGGATTTCCACCGCGGAACCCCTGAAGGGCCGCCGGCCGGCCGGATTCGCATCGAGGTGGGCCTGCGCGAGGAGGAGCCTCCTTCCCGATCGGATGTCGCCTGGCCGTTGCTGCGCTCGTCGGGTCTGGCGGGGGGCGATGGGCGCCTGGATTTTCTGCTGGTGGTGAACGCCACGCTGGACCCCGCGGGGATCGTCCAGACCTTCTTCGAATTCCAGGGGCCCCGTCCCCTTGGCGCCGACCCCGCCGAGCTGCTGGCCGAGGTCCGCCGGGTGGTTCCCTTCCTGCGGATCCGCTCGGGGATCCTGAGCCCGGCCCCGGCCTTGAAGGCCGAACCCCTTCCCGAGAAGGCAGCACGCCAGGAGGTGGAGTGGGCGGTGCGCCAGGCCTGGTCGGAGTTCCTGGAGGATCCCGACCGCATCACGCCGGGCCACCTGGCCCGTGCCCAAGGGGCCCTGGACGAGGTCCTGGACCAGCTCGAGGAGCGTCTGGTTCCCGGGCCGCAGTCGGGTCTGGAGCGGCGGATCGCGGCACCCCTCTCGCCCTCCGGATCCTGGCGACGCATCGCGGGTCTGCTGCGTGGCGCTGGTGCGCGAAGCCTGGCCATGCTGGCCTTCGCGGGGGCCTTCCTGCAGGCCCGGGGTCCCGAGGCCCTGGGGGAGGATTGCCACCCGGTGATCTCGGTCGAGGACCCCGAAGTCCATCTGCACCCCCTGATGTTGAATTCCTTGTGGGGGTTGATCGACCGGATTCCCGCCCAGAAGATCCTGACGACCAACTGTCCCGACCTGCTTTCCGCCATCCCACTGCGGAGTCTTCGCAGGATGGTGCGCTCGCGTCGAGGGCGGGCTCGTCTCTTCCACGTCCCCCGGGGCGCGATGAGTCTGGACGAGATGCGGCGGATTGCGTATCACCTGCGCGTTCGCCGCGGTTCAGCGCTCTTCATGCGCTATTGGCTGCTGGTGGAGGGCGAGACCGAGTTCTGGCTGCTGCCTGAGGCGGCTCGGGCCCTGGATCTCGATCTGCTGGCAGAAGGGGTCGATTTTCTGGAGTTTGCCCAGTGTGGGCTGGATTCCCTGGCAACGCTGGCCAATCACCTGGGCATCGGCTGGCACCTCCTGGCCGACGGCGACGCCGCCGGCCAGGCCTACGCCGAGAGGGCCCGCCCGCTGGCCAGGCAGGGTTGGGGAGCCGTCAGCGTCCTGCGGGCCCGGGACGTCGAGCAGTGCTTCTGGGATGGCGGATACGAGCACGTCTTCCGTCAGGCCGCCGGGCTGGGGCCCCGCCCCCGTCGCAAGGAGCGGCCTCGAGATGTGATCCGCCTGGCCGTCAAACGGCTCTCCAAGCCCGGTCTGGCCCTGGTCCTTGGTCAGGCGATGACCTCGCCGGGGGCCCCCGGAGTCCCGGAGGAGCTCGAGAGACTGCTCCGAGAGGCCGTGCTGGTGGCTCGCTGTGGTCTGGCCATGAGTCCGGATTGAGGACCTCTGCTTCAGCTCGGAGGGTAGGAACGCGGGGGCTCTCCACGAAACGGCTCGGACGCATGGTCCTCGCGGGGGATTCCCACTGCAGCCTCGGCGGATGCCGGCTTGAATTGGACTCGGGGCAGGTGTGACCCGGATGCCGCTCTTCCTGTTCGTCTCGGACCTGCACGGATCGGCGGCCCGTTATGCTGCCCTGGAACGGGAGGTGGTCCGTCTCCAGCCTCGGGCGCTCCTCCTGGGCGGGGACCTTCTGCCCCACTTCGCCTCGATCGACCCCGTCGAGTACGTCGAACGGGATTTTGCCCCCCTTTTCCGTCGACTGCGCGACCGCCTTCAGGCGGCCTTCCCCCAGGTGGGACTGGTCCTGGGCAATGACGACACCCGCCTGGCCGAAGCCCCCCTGTACAGGATCGAGCAGGAGGAGGGCTTGTGGGTCTACCTCCACCGGCGCCGCGAGCTGCTGGCCGGCTGGCCCGTCTTCGGCTACAACTGCGTTCCCCCGACGCCCTTCCAGTTGAAGGACTTTGAGCGCTTCGACGTGTCGCGCTACCTGGATCCGGGCTGCCTGGCGCCCGAGGAAGGTCTGCAGACCGTCGAGGTGCCGCTGCACGAGCTGCGCTTCGGAACCATCATGGCCGACCTGGAGGAGCTGGTCGGCGAAGAGGACCTGCAACGAGCCGTTCTCCTGATGCATTCGCCGCCCTATCGCACCGCGCTGGACCGGGCAGGCCTGGATGGGCAGAAGATCGACCTGGTCCCTTTGGAACTGAACGTCGGCAGTCTGGCGATCCGCCGTCTGGTGGAGGCTCGCCAGCCGCAGGTGGGGCTCCACGGACACATTCACGAATCGCCCCGACTCACGGGATCCTGGCGGGATCTGCTGGGGCGGACCCACCTGTTCAGCGCCGCCCACGACGGCTCCGAACTGGCCCTGGTCCTGTTCGATCCCGAGTTCCCCGAGCAGGCCGAAAGGCTTCTGGTTTCGGCTTGACGGGCGAGGTCTTCTGGGTTACTTTCGGGTGGTATGGGGGCGGCGTTCCCTGAGATGCGATTCCTCCCGAATCATATTCGGTTCCAGGGGCCCCTCTCCACCGCGGAGAGTGAGCCGCCTTCGGCGTCCGGGCCCGCTGTCTCCCTTCTCAATGTCCGATCGGGCGGCGCCCGCGCCCTGGCCAGCTCTTCCAGCAAGCCCTGTGAGCGCCATTCGCGCTGCCTGCCTCGGGCCGGCCGCGGCACGCGGCGCATCCGCCTGCACGGCCCTCCCTTCCCGGTCCGGTCCCATCTGGACCAGCGGATTGCCCTCCGGGCGCTCTAGCGCCCGCCCCGGCCCCAGCTCTTCTCTCGGGTCCCATCCCACTCCGATGGGACCCTCACGGCACCTGGAATCCCCGTTTCGTCGGGTCTTGATTCCTCGACTCCCACCGCAGCAGGCCTCGCGTCTGCCTGCACATCACGCCCCTCCCGGCAGACCGGGAAATCCATGGAGGATCTCGATGACGACCGTAGCTCAGACTCCGTTCCAGATGGCCCAGAGCCAGTTCGACCGGGTGGCCGATCTGCTCGATCTCAATCAGGCCGCGCGCGACCTGCTCCGCTTCCCGATCCGCGAGTATTCCTTCGCGATTCCGGTGCGGATGGATGACGGATCGACCCAGATTTTCCGCGGCTTCCGCGTGCAGCACAACGACGCCCGGGGGCCTGGCAAGGGGGGGGTGCGCTTCCATCCCCAGGAGACGCTGGACACGGTCCGTGGTCTGGCCATGTGGATGACCTGGAAGTGCGCCGTGGCCGACCTGCCTCTGGGCGGGGCCAAGGGGGGCGTGGTGTGCGACCCCCATCAGTTGAGCATGCGCGAGCAGGAGCAGATCTGCCGGGGATGGGTTCGCCAGATCGTCCGCAACGTCGGCGCCAACACCGACGTGCCGGCCCCCGATGTGATGACCTCGGCGCAGCACATGCTGTGGATGCTGGATGAGTTCGAGACCCTGGTGGGCTCGCGTCAGCCGGGCTTCATCACCGGCAAGCCGGTCGGAATGGGCGGCTCGCTGGCCCGGACGGAGGCCACCGGCTATGGGGTGATCTACACCCTGCGCGAGGCCCTGCGGGCGCGCTTCCGCAAGCTGGAGGGTGTCACCGCCAGCGTTCAGGGCTTCGGCAACGTCGGTCAGTACGCCGTGCAGCTCCTCACGAAGCTGGGTGGCAAGGTCCTGGCCATCTCCTGCTGGGACCAGAAGGACCGCTGCTCCTACACCTACGCCCGCTCCAGCGGCGTGGACTTCGACGAACTCAAGGGCATCACCGACCGCTTTGGCGGGATCGACCCTGACAAGGCCCGGGACCTGGGCTACGAGCGCATGGCGGGGGATGCCTGGCTGGAACAGGAAGCGGAGATCCTCATCCCCGCAGCCCTGGATCGCGAAATCCGCGAGGACAACGTCGAGAAGGTGGCCTCGTCGGTGAAGATGATCGTCGAGGGCGCCAACGGACCCACCACCCCCGGAGCCGAGGCCATGCTTCTCAAGCGAGGCATCGAGGTGGTCCCCGACCTGCTGGCCAACTCGGGCGGCGTGACCTGTTCCTACTTCGAGCAGGTCCAGAGCAACAGCAACTACTACTGGGAGCGCGACGAGGTGCTGGCCAAGCTGGAGTCCCGGATGGTCGGCGCCAGCGCCGCCGTCTTGGACCTGGCCGAGCGTCGCGGCGTGTCGCTGCGCGAGGCCGCCTACCTGATCTCGGTGGACCGCGTGGTGCGCGCCTGCCGCGACCGGGGCTGGATCCAGTGACAGGTTCTCCCACTGCGGGTGGCCCGGGGGGGGGCCACGAGACCACCGCCCCCGTCGAGCGGATCCTGGGAGACCTGCGTGAGCGGGCCAAGGAGCTGGACTGCCTGTACAAGGCCGACGAACTCCTCAGCCGCTACCAGGCCTCGCCGGAGGACGTCTTTGGAGAACTGGTGCAGTCGATCCCCCAGGGATGGCAGTTCCCTGAGGTCTGCTGTTGCCGTCTCCGGCTTTCTGGAACCGTCTACCAGACTCCGGGTTTCTACGAGACCCCCTGGATCCAGAAGGCGACGGTCCGGTCTCACGGGGAGAAGGTCGGCGACCTGCAGGTCGTCTACCTTTCTCCCCGTCCGACGGCGGACGAAGGCCCCTTCCTCCGTGAGGAGAGGCGCCTTCTGGATACCCTGGCCGAGCGTATCGGATACTCGCTGGTGCAGCGCGAGCTGCACCGAATGCGGACGGGCCTGCACGGTCCCGAATCGGGGGAGGGGAGCTGGTCGGTCATCATCCAGTTCCTGCGGACCTCCGACCCTTCGCTTCTGCGGCGGTTGGCCCAGCGGATCCTGACGCACCTGCAGTGGCATGGTCTGGCCAAGCCAGAGGACCTGGTGGACCTTCTGCCGCCTCAGGATGAGATGGTGGACGAGAACCGCCCCCTGCCGTTCCACAAGGAGAACGACCTGGCCGACCGGGCGCAGCGCAGCTTCAGCCTGGCCGCCAGCATCCTGGGGGAGAAGACCCTGCTGGGGTTGCTGCAGTCCTGGGTGGATGAGGAGCGCTCGCGCTTCCTGCTGGATACCCTGGCCAACTCGGAGGCCACCCTGGAGAGAGTCTCTTCCGCGCTGGCCCGGTTCCGTTCTCAGGGCGCCGATGAGGAGCGTCTGCCTGCTCCCATCGCGACGGCCCTGAGGGTGGGCCTGGTCAACCGCTTCCTGTCCGACCAGACCGAGTTCGTCCGGCAGAGTGCCGGGGCGGTCCGGGTCTCGGACTTCTATGCCTTGACCGAGCGCATCGTCGATCCCGAGCGCAGTCACGGCCGCGTCGGGGGCAAGACGGCCGGGCTCTTCGTGGCCTGGAACATCCTGCGCCGGGCCTCCGAAAAGCACCCCGAGCTGAAGGATATCCGGGTCCCCAACGCCTGGGTGGTTCCCTCGGACGCTCTTCTGGCCTTCCTGGAATACAACGGGTTCGGCACCCTGCACACCCTGAAATACAAGAGCACGGAGGAGATCCGTCAGGACCACCCCAACCTGATCGAGGCCTTCCGGAATTCGCCCCTGCCGCCGTCGATTCGCCGCGGGCTGGCCATGGCGCTGGATGACCTGGGGCAGGTGCCGCTGGTGGTCCGCTCCTCAAGCCTGCTGGAGGACCGTCCCGGGTCCTCGTTCGCGGGGAAGTATCGCAGCCTGTTCCTGGCCAACCAGGGCCCTCGCGAGGAACGCCTGGAGGCGCTGGAGAGGGCCATCACCGAGATCTACGCCTCGGTCTTCTCGCCGGATCCGATCGGCTACCGCGCCGAACGGGGATTGCTGGACTTCCACGAAGAGATGTCGGTCCTGATCCAGCAGGTGGTGGGGACCCGGATCGGGCGCTACCACATGCCCAGCTTTGCCGGGGTGGCCTTCAGCCGCAACGAGCTGCGCTGGTCGCCACGGATCCAGCGCGAGGATGGCCTGCTGCGCCTGGTCCCCGGGCTGGGGACCCGGGCCGTGGACCGGCTTGCCGACGACTATCCGGTCCTGCTGGCCCCGCGCCAGCCGCAGTTGCGCGTCAACCAGACCCCGGACGAGGTGATGCGCTACTCGCCGCGCCGGGTGGACCTGCTGGATCTGGAAGCCAACGACTTCTGCACCCGACCGCTGGACGAGGTCCTGCGCGAGTGTGGCAACCGCTGGCCGCTGGTGCATCGCCTGCTCTCGCGCGTGGATGAGGACATCCTGCGTCCGGTCTCGCCGCTGGAGCTCGACTTCCGAGACGGCGACTACGTCGTCACCTTCGATGGTTTGATCGCCCAGACCGACTTCGTGCGGCGAGTGGCCCTCATGCTCCAGGTCCTGGAGGAGACCCTGGGGCATCCCGTGGATCTGGAGTTCGCCCATGATGGGACCGATTTCTACCTCCTGCAATGCCGCAATCAGAGCTTCAGCGCGGATTCTGATCCGGACGTGATCCCGGCGGATCTCCCCGCCTCGCAGGTCCTGTTCTCGGCCCGCAGATACGTCTCCAACGGCCGGGCACCCGAGATCACCCACGTGGTGTACGTGGATCCGGAGGCCTATCACGCCCTGGATCCGGCTGCCATGAGAGAGGTCGGCCGGGCCGTGGGACGGCTCAACGGAATGCTCCCCCGGCGCAAGTTCGCCTTGCTGGGTCCTGGGCGCTGGGGCAGCCGAGGGGATATCCGACTGGGCGTTCCGGTCACCTATGCCGACATCAACCACGCGGCCATCATGATCGAGATCGCCCGCCAGACCGGGGACTACGTCCCGGACCTGTCTTTCGGAACCCACTTCTTCCAGGACCTGGTCGAGGCGGGGATCCGTTATCTTCCTCTCTATCCGGACGATCCCGATGTGGCCTGGCAGGGCCTCTTCTTCCAGCGATCCGACAACATCCTGGGTGAGTTGTTGCCCTCGTTCGCCTACCTGTCGGAGGTTCTGCGGGTGATCGACGTCCCCCGCCAGACCGAAGGGCAGGTTCTGCGAATCCTGTGCAATGCCGAACAGGAGCTGGCCGTCGGGGTGCTCTGTGAGCCCGGTGCCACCGGCCTGATGGTTCGGGCCGGGCGGCCGGGGCAGAACCTGGACGACTCGGAGCACTGGAAGTGGCGGATGCACATGGCCGAGCGTCTGGCGGCCAGCCTGGATGGGGCCCGAATGGGCGTCCGCGCCCTGTACGTGATTGGCGGGACCAAGAACGGGACGGCAGGACCCGGCAGCGACGTGGACCTGCTGGCCCACTTCGTCGGCACTCCCGAGCAGCGCAAGGCGCTGCTGCTCTGGTTGGGGGCCTGGAGCAGGGCCCTGGCGGCGATGAACCACCTGCGCACCGGGTATGTCTGCACCGAGCTTCTGGACGTGCATCTGGTGGATGACCAGGCTCTGGCGGCAGGCGGCGGGTTCGCCTCCAAGATCCACTCGATCGACGATCCCGCCCAGGAGCTGGAGATGGCCTCTCGCGCCTGAAGAGAAGGCAGGGGGGCTTTCGGGGGGGGGCGGCGGGGGCGCTGCCGTCCTGCCGGGGCAGGAGTCAGCGGGTGGGCCACGTCGCTGGACTCCACCGGTAGATCCGGAAGAAGAAGCTGTGCGTGGCAACCTGGATCTGGAATTCTTCCGGGTTTCCCCAGGGGGCCGGATATTCGTCCCTGCCCGGTGTTTCCGGGGACGTGGAGAGGACCAGGAGGGCATGAAGGTTCTGGTCCTCGGCGGCAGCACGGTCCGAGAGCTCGTCCAGTGTGGTCCAATCCTTGAGGTAGGCCACGAAGAAGCCCAGTCCGTCCGGGTGATGGAATTCGCCCTCCCGGATCAGACCCAGGCGGATTCCCTGGGGCAAGGCCTTGAAGAGGTTTGGCCCTTTCGCCGGCAGCTCGGCAACCGGGACCCTGGAGAGAGCCAGGAGCGGGGGGCGCTCGGATGGGGGGGGAGGCCCGGACTGAGGCAGGATGCTCGTCACAGGGACCAGTTGCGCCCGAAGAATCGAGGCAGCGGCCTGGGCGGCCGGAGTCCAGGCTGCGGCCTGCATCAGTCCCGCCAGGATCATCAGCACGACGCAGGACAGGAAGGTGGCGCGCCATCGTGCGGCCCACAGGAAGGCCAGCGTCACCAGGACAGGGGTCATGGGGGCCAGATATCGCGGATCCGGCGGCAGAAGGGTGAGGTGCAGGGTCAAGACGGTCAGCGAGGTGGCCACCAGGTCGAGGGCCGGTCGGAACCTGGCCCTCCAGGACAACAGCCCCACGGTGCCCGACGCCAGCCACGCTGCCCCCTCCCAGTAGAACGTGTTCAGGACGAAAAGATGGTCCTGGAAGCTGTTCCATCCCGCGGCCAGATTCTCCGCCAGGTTTCCCGCAACCACGGGAGCGTGCGAATACTGCTCGGGGATCAGGAATTTCCATAACTCCATTCGGGAAAAATACCAGGGCGAACAGACGAGGCCGCAGATCGCAGCGATCAGGAGCAGGCCCCGACCCGACGAGCCTTCCTCCCTCCCTCCCAGTCTCACGCTCCAGACCAGGGCCACGCCGAAGAGCACCTGGGCCATCAGGCCTTCGGCGTTGATCGGAGACGGGAACTCCAGTCCAGTGCCTCCGGACTCGGCCTTGGAAACTCCCCACCAGGTCAGCAGGACCACCAGATTGGTCAGGACCATCAGGATCAGCAGGCCGAGTTTGGAATTCCGGCTGCGGAACAGGCGGGGAAGTGCGGCCAGCACGACCGTCGGCACTCCCAGGAGCAGCACCGAATACTTGACCAGCATGCCCAACGCCAGGGCCAGGCCCAGTTGTACGCATCTCCGAGTCCGGGTCAGGGCTTCGGAATCCAGGGCCAGGGCCATCATCAATGCAAGGATGAACATCTGGGCCGGGGCCGTGCAGTAGATCCGGACGAAATGCGTCGTCCAGGTGGCGGTGGCCATTCCCAGCCCCAGGAGAATCGCTCCCCTGCGACCGGCGACCTGCCACCCCAGCCAGGCCATCGCGGCGACGGCACCTGCCACGAACAAGACCTGGGCCGTTCGCGCAACGGCCACCGTCGACGAGAAGAGCGCCATCGCGACCCCGGAGACCATGAAGGAGACGGGGGGGTAGTCTCCGGTCCCCAGGGCCAGGTGGACCCCTTCGGTGGACCGTGTGGCCAGGATCCGAAGCAGTCTCTCTGGAAGGGCCAGCAGCCACTGCTTGCAGAACAGGGCGTTGGCCAGGAAGTTCGGGGAGTGGTGGTCTGGGAAGGTCAGGCCATCTCGAGCTTCCCAGGAGATCTGAACCACCAGGCAGGCCAGCGCCAGGAAGAGGACGACCGCCAGGACCTGCCGGGACTCCAGGGTTTTCAGCACGGTTGGAGGCTGGGGCGCGGAGGTCTCCTGGACCGTCGGCTCATGGACGGGCCCCGGCCGGAGATTCCATCGGACAGGCGGATTCCATCTGGCTACTTGATGCCTGCCAGCAGGGAACGGACATGATCCTGCATGACCGTCAGCGCCGAGTCGTCATAGGTCGGCAGGCCCAAGGGCTTCAGCCAGGTCTCGAAACTCAGCTTTTCGGTTCCCTGGTTCTTCTGGATCCAGGTCTGCTGCGCTTCGGTCAAGGATGGGGTGCCGGCAGCCAGGATCGGGTGGAGGATGGCCAGCAGCTCTGCCGCCATGTCGGGATTCATGAAGCGGTCCTTCCCCTTGGCGTCCAACTCTAGGAGCGTCACGCAGGCCTCGTCCACGCTCTTCAAGCGTTTGCTGAAGCCGACTTCGCGGGCCCGGAAGGGCTTGGGGGTGGCCTTGGCCTGGATCCTGGTCAGGAGCGCGACGGCCTGGCTCAGTCTCTCGGCCGGGGTTCCCGTGCCCTTGGCCTTGGCCGGGTTCAGGCCGGCACCCTCGAAGACATCGCCCAGTTGGGACGCCACGATGCTGTCGACGCTCCTGTCCAGGCGCTTGGCGGCAAACTCGACCAGGAAACGCTGCTTCTGCTGAAGGCTCAGGCCGATCGGTTCGGGCTGACTGTTCAAGGCCATCAGGGCCAGCAGCAGGCGGGGATTCTTGAAGTCGAAGTCCTGAGCCGCCTTGAGGATGACCTTGGTCTCTTCTTCGGGGGTGAGGACTTCCAGGATCGGCCGGTCGACCGGAGGTTGAGGAGATTCTGCCTGGCCCACGGGAGATTCCGCAGGTTGAGGAGGCGGTCCCCCGGTCGGGTTGGCAGGCGGCTTGTCCGCATAGGAGTTGTAGAGGAAGAAGACGACGTTCAGGAGGACGACGACGACCAGCAGTATGGTCAGGAAGTCGAACCCCCCGGACTTCTTGGCTTCGCCCTCCGCGGGCGCCTCCGCGGAGGGGGGCGGGGACGGAGCGTCGGCAGAGGCCCCCTCGGAGGGGGGCGAAGACTCCTTGGAACCGGCCGATTCCTCGGGAGAGACAGGGGTCTTGGATTCATCGGACATCGAGTGCACCTCACCATCCCACCGGAACTGAAGAATGAGGGGACCACCTTCAGGCGGGGTCTTCCGCACAGAGCCCAGGAGAACCTCCTCGGGTGCGTCGAAGCCCGGTCAAACAGGGTTGTGCGACCCGAAGGATGGCAGGAGGGTTCCCCGACGAATGCTGGAGAGGAGGCGCAGGGCGTGAAGCGGAGCCGGTGCGGGTCTCATGGCCCGCGAGGAGGAAGGGCGCGCCTGCTGCTGATGATGATGGTGCTCCTGGTGTGGGCACAGCCGGATTCGAGCGCCAGGGCGCTGGAGGGAGAGGGGCCGTTGCGAGAGAGGTGGAGCGGATTGGCGCGTGAGGGACGTCTCTGGGAGGATCCCCGGGGACTGCAGGAACTGCTGTTTCGGGCCGCGGATGGCTTCGTGCGCCAGGAGGGGGGCGAGGTCCAGATCTGGGCGGCCGACCGGGACTGGTTCCTCGAGGAGTGGGGGAGGGACACCTTCATCGCGCTTCCCGGCCTGTTGCTGGCCACCGGTCGGCATGCCGAGGCCCAGGCCAACATCCGCGGCTTCGCCCGCTACGAGCACGAGGGGCTGATCCCCAACCGCATCGCCGACGTCTCGAAGTGGACGCCCCAGAATCCTCAGGGGGCCGAGTACAACACCTCGGACGGCCCGATGTGGTTCGTGCAGGCCGTGCGCCGCACCGCCCAGGCCAGCGGCGACGAGGCCTTCGAAGCCGAGATGGCGCCCGTGATCCGCCGGATCATGGAGAGGTACCGCACCGGCACGGGCTACCGCCGCTACAACCGCTTCAACCGCATCTGCATGGATTCCGACGGCCTGGTGGTCACGCCCGCCCAGTCCACCTGGATGGATGCCGACCCCGACGGCCTGGACAGTCCCGTCACGCCCCGCAACGGCAAGGCGGTGGAGATCAACGCTCTGTGGTATGCCAACCTGCGCTACCTGGCAGACCTGGAGCGCCGCCTGGGCCGGCAGCAGGACGCAGCGGCCTGCGAGGCGCTGGCGGACCGCGTGCGGGAGAGCTTCAACCAGAGGTTCTGGTTCGAGCCTTCCGGGGGCTGCGGGGCCCTTCGCGACGTGGTCGACGGGGACCCCTGCGGGGACGACATCCGCCCCAACATGCTGGTGGCCATCAGCGTGGGTGAGGACCTGCTTTCGCCCGAGCGCCAGCAGGCCGTGGTGCTGACCGCCACCCGGGAACTGCTGACCCCCTACGGGATGCGCACGCTCTCCGACCGCAGCCCCCGCTACTGCGAGCGCTACGACACCTCGCAGCCGCCGATCCTCAAGGATCAGGCCTACCACCAGGGCACCGCATGGCCCTGGTTGATGGGGCCCTACGACGACGCCCTGGTGCGGGTGCGGCGCGGCCAGGGCTGGCCGGAGCCTCGCATCCAGGCCGAATTGCGGGCCTTGCTGCAGCCCCTGTTGGAATACATGGTGGCGCACCCCGAGGGCACGATCCCGGAGGTCTTCGACGGAGGCCGCCCTTGCGAGGGCCTGCAGGGCTTCTCATTGGACGACCCCGCGGGCCTCACCGCGGCCCTGGCCGAGCCTTCCGACCAGGCGGCCGGCGGCACCCGCTCGCAGGCCTGGAGCGTGGCCGAGGTGCTGCGGGTCTGCGTCGAGCACGGCCTGGTTCCCGGGAGGGATGGCGCGTCCGGGGCCCCCTAGGAACGCCACCTCTTGAGTCGCGGGAACATCTCCTGCATCAGGGAGCGCGCCGCTTCGGGGGACATCTCGGGTCGGGCCGCCACCAGGTGGGGGACGCAGAACTCGATCATCTGGTCCATGGTCATCTGGCCCCGGAACTCACCCCGGTCATAGCAGTGCTTGCAGTAGTCCGGGCTGAGACTTCCGTCCCGCTCGCTGCCCAGCCACTCGTCGGTATCGCCCAGGGGCATTCCACAACTCTGACAGTGTTCCATCGCGACCTCCAGGTGGCTCGATTCTGAGATGGGTCTCGGAGTCCTCTTGAGTCCAAGCCGGGGGCGCCAGAAATGACCAAAGGCCGCCGGGCCTGAGCCTGGCGGCCTTCGTTCGTCGGTGGACCCGGGCGCGTGCCTGGCGGCCTTCGCTGGGCTGTGGGCCTGAGGTCTAGGCGACGGCCCGGTTGGCGTTGCCGGCGATGGTGTTGTAGTGCGAGGCGACCTTGGTGTGCCAGCTCTGGTCGGTGGCCCAGCCGGCCTTGTTCACGGCCGAGAGCTGGTTGCCCAGCGAGTCCTGGGCGGTGGAGCCGCCCTTGGACCGGAGGTTGGCGAAGGTCTTGGCGCCCGAGTAGATCTGGTTGACGGCGCCGTCAAAGGGGGTCTTGCCGTTGGGGTTGGAGTCATAGGCCCCGACCCCCAGCATCTTGGTCAGGCCCACGCCCAGCTTGCCGTAACCCGTCTCGTGCTTGGCGATGGCCAGCAGGGCCAGGGGGTCGACCTCGTTCTGCCGTCCGGCGGCCACGAAGTGGGAGCCCAGGCCCTGACCGGCGGCGGGGCTGCCCTCCAACTGGGTTTCGATGAACTGGGCCAGCTTCTGGTCATCCTCGGAGAGCTCGGGGGGGACCACCTGGGTCTCCGAGGCCGGGGCCGCTTCGCCCGCGGCTGCGGCCGGGGCGTCGCCCCCCACCGGGGCCGCGCCTCCCATGGGCGCTCCACCGCCGGCGGGCGCACCGCCTCCCATCGGAGCTCCGCCACCGGCCGGAGCCGCCATGGCGCCGCCTGCATCCACCGGGGCCGCCGCTCCGCCCGCGTCGGCAGGCTGGACGCCCACGTCGGGAGCCGAGGTGCTCTTGTCGCCCATCAGGCGCTGGAGATCCGAGACCAGGGTGGACAGCCTGCCCGCCGCGGCGTTGGCGGCCGCCTCGTCGCCCTTGTCCAGGGCCGCCTGCAACTCGGTCTCGGTCTGGCGGATCTCTTCCTGGAGTTTCTTGATCTCTTCCTGCTTCTTCTCGGCGTCGGTCTTGGCAGGATCCTCCGCCTTGTCCTTCTCCCCGGCCTCGTCGGGCTTGGGAGTGGTTCCATCCTCGGCCTTCTCGGAATCTTCGGTCCCCTCAGGGTCCTTCAGGGCGGCCAGGAGGGGACTGTCTTCGCCCTCCTCGGCGGCGCCTGCGGTGGCCTCGTCCGAGAGAACCGCTCCATCGGCAGGTCCCCTGGCGGGCTTCTCCGTCGACTGGCCGGCCGTCATTGCGCTGGCGGTCGGGGTCGCCTGGGCGGCGTGGACGGTCCGGTTGGTCTGCTGGTTGCTGATGGCGCGAATCGGTTCGGACATCGGAGCCTCCTGGACGAATGGGTTCCCCCTGATCTGAGGATGCTCCAATCGTTCAGATGGATTGTTGCCGGGATGTTACAGGAGTTCGCCATTATGAATAGCCTGTAAACGAAGTGTTACGGTCTTGCGTCAATGATGTCCGTTCCTGTCGCCCCCTCCCGAGCGGGAGCCGCGCGACGTGTGGGAGGGTTTCACAGGAGGCCGCCGCAGGGCTTGCGAAGCGGGGGAGTCCAACCGCCGAGCTGGAGGCTGCCGTGACCCATCCGCTGTGGTTGCCCGATCCCCTGATTGGGCGCTATCTCGAGTCCGAAGGATTGCTGGAACCGGCTTCCCGCCTGGTCTCCGAGGCTGCCCTGTACCTGGACTACTGCCTGAAGGTTGAACTGGCCCTCCTGAAGGTGCTGGCCCGCCGGGGTTTCCTCCCGGATCACCTGATCCCGGAGGCGGTCGAGGCGGCCGGCCGGGTCCGTCTGGATGATTTCTGCCAGGAGGAGTCCCGGGTCCACCACGACCTCAAGGCCCTCATCAACGTCTTCACGTCTCAGTGTCCCGAGGCCGTCCGGCCCTTTGTCCACCTGGGCGCCACCTCCTATGACATCCTGTCCAACGCGCACCTGATGCGCTTGCGCGCCGGAGTCGAAGGCCTGGTCCTCCCGGCCCTGCGCCGGTGCTGCCGGGAACTGGCACGCCTGGCGCGCCGGGAGGCGGGAACCTTGCAGATCGGGCGCACCCACGGTCAGCACGCTGAACCGCTGACCTTCGGACTGGTCTGCGCGGTGCACCTGGACCGCCTGGGAGGGGAGATCCTCGCGATCCGGAGGGCCCTGGCTGGCCTGCGCGGGAAGTTCTCGGGGGCGGTGGGTGCCTTCGTCGCTCAGGGCCTGCTCTTCGAGGACCCGGAGGACTTCGAGCGGGAGGTCCTGGCGGAGGTGGGTCTGGAGCCTGCGCGGGCCTCAACCCAGATCGTCCCTCCCGAGCCGGCCCTGGCGGTCCTGCACCACCTGACCGCGGCCTTCGGAGTGCTGGCCAACCTGGCCGACGACATGCGCCACCTGCAGCGCACCGAGATTGACGAGGTGGCCGAATTCTACGATGAGGAGGGACAGGTGGGCTCTTCGGCGATGCCTCACAAGCGCAACCCCATCACCTGGGAGAACGTCAAGAGCCTCTGGAAGACCTTCGCCCCACAGGTCATGACCTGGTATCTCGATCAGGTCTCGGAGCACCAGAGGGACCTCTCCAATTCGGCTTCAGCGCGGTTCCAGCCTCGCCTGGCGCTGGGCCTGGCCGTCGCCGGCTCGCGGGCATCTCGGGCCCTGCGCGACCTGGAAGTGCTGCGGGACACCATGGAGGCCAGGGTTCTGCAGGAGACGGGCTGGCTTTCCGGCCCCCTCCAGGTCCTGCTCTCGGCTGCGGGGGTGCCGGAGGCCCACGAGGGGGTGAGGCGGGCGGCCGTCCAGGCCCGGCGCGCCGGCCGGGACCTGCTGGAGGTCGTCGCCGAGGACCCCCGACTTGGACCAGTCCTGGCTGCCCTTCCAGCCCGGCATCGGGCTGCCCTGAAGGATCCCGGAAGCCTGACCGGACCAGCCCGAAGGCGCGCGCTGGCCCTGGCGGACCATTGGGATGGAGTCCTCTTCGGAGAGGCGCGAAATATTTTGTAGCCCCTCTTGAGATCCGTGCGTGCCTGCGTGATGATTCAACAACTTCACCAGGAGGCCAGTGCCGTGGACAGCATCCGCTACCAGTCAGCCCAGTATGGCCCACTCCAGCAGTTCAGTTCTCTGACGGTTGGCGCGGGCATGGTCGGAGGCTCCGCCGGTTGCGGCTGCGGTTTCGGCTTCCAGCTTCGCTGTGTCAACTTCCAGCTCTTCGACATCTGGAGCGCTCTGCTCGGGTTCTCGGGGGGGCCCTTCTTCGGGGGCTTCCTGGAAGGGCAGAAGCCCGGTGGAGGGCAGGTCCACACCATGGCCTACCCGTCGGATTCCGATCAGGACGTGGGGCTGCGGCCTCCGGGGCCGGGGAACGGGCTGGTGCAGACGATGCGCTACCCCTCGGACTCCGATGACGACGCGGGGTTCCTGCCTCCAGGGCCGGGGAACGGGCTGGTGCAGACGATGCGCTACCCCTCGGACTCCGATGACGATGCGGGGTTCCTGCCTCCGGGTCCGGGGAACGGGCTGGTGCAGACCATGCGCTACCCCTCGGACTCCGATGACGACGCGGGGTTCCTGCCTCCGGGGCCGGGGAACGGGTTGGTGCAGACCATGCGCTACCCCTCGGACTCCGATGACGACGTGGGATTCCTGCCTCCGGGGCCGGGGAACGGGCTGGTGCAGACGATGCGCTACCCCTCGGACTCCGATGACGACATGGGGACGCCTTTCCTGGCTTGAGCGTCCTGATCGTCACCTGGACCGGAGACAATGATTCGGTCCAACACGTCACCCGTCTGCTGACGGAGCGGGGGCAGAGCGTCCTTCGACTGGACACCGACCTCTATCCGCAGACGATCCCATTGTGGACCGAGTACCACGGCTCCAAGAGGCGTCGCTTCCTGGGGTTCCCCCAGGGCGTCGTCGACCTGGACGAGGTGAGGGCGGTCTGGTACAGGCGCTTTCGAGCTGGGACCACGCTGCCGGCGTCTCTCGGGGATACCCGGGAGGCCTGCGTCGGGGAGTCCCGGCAGACCCTGTATGGGACCATCGCGTCCCTGGGGTGCTTCCAGTTGGATCCCCTGCCCTCGGTGCGCCTGGCGGATTTCAAGGAACTCCAGACCGAACTGGCCCTGCAGGTCGGATTGGAGGTCCCTCGGACCCTCTTCAGCAACGACCCGGGGTCCGTTCGCCGCTTCTATCGGGACCTGGACGGCCAGGTCGTGACCAAGATGCAGTCCCAGTTCGCCATCGTGCGCCAGGGCCAGGAGAACGTCGTCTTCACCAGCCAGGTGGAGCCCCGGCACCTGGAGCGCCTGGAGGGGTTGCGCTTCGCGCCCATGGTCTTCCAGGAGATGGTCCCCAAGGCCCTGGAGCTCCGGGCCACCGTGGTGGGGCGACAGGTCTTCACCGCCGCGGTGCGCACCCAGGACCGGGAAGAGACCCGGGTGGACTGGAGGCGCGACGGAGCCGGCTTAGTGGATGCCTGGGAACGCTACGACCTGCCTCGGGAAACACGGGAGGCCCTGCTCCGACTGGCCGACTGTTACGGGCTGAACTACGGGGCTGCCGATTTCATCGTCACCCCCGAGGGGCGGCACGTCTTCCTGGAGATCAACGCGGCGGGGGAGTGGTTCTGGATGCAGCGGGAACCTCGGCCCGCATTGCCCATCGCCCAGGCGCTGACCGAACTGCTGATCCACCCGGAGCAGCGCCGGCCGAACCGCCTGCACGGACATCCGGGCCTGCGGGGCTGTGCCCCCTGAAGATCCGGAACCCTCTGTGCTATCCTGTCGGCATGTCCGATCTGCCCAAGGTTCCCCAGACCGGATCCCTCCTGGCTCCACCTGCCCCTGGGACGCCGCCGTTCCGTCTGGTCTGGAACCAGGAGAGGATCCTCTTGCATCGGGGCCGGGACGAGATGTGCGCCTTCGACCTGGCCGGTCGTCCCGTCTCCTGGGTCCGGGACGGGGCCGTTCATCGCCGGGGGCTTGACGGTTCGGTCTTGAAGCTGGTCCGGGCACCAGGTCGGGAGGGTTGGGAACAGTCGGTGCGTCGGCTCGATTCGGAGGAGCAGGCCGCCGAGTTGGGGCACGTGCGCGCGCTTCTGGAGGAAGGCTGGCGGCTTCTGGGACACCCGGAGCCCTTGCGCCGGGCCGTGGAACTGGACGCGACTCAGGACGCCGCGCGTTTCAAGGGTATCTGGCGCCCGATCATGATCCTGCCGCCGGATCAGTACCGATCCCTGGTGCTGCAGTTGACGGAGGGGTGCAGCTACAATCGCTGCTCGTTCTGCACCTTCTACAAACAGCGCCCCTACCGCGTGCTCTCCCAGGAGGAGTTCGCCCGGCACGTCGAGCAGGCCCTGGCCTTCATGGGGGCAGGCCTTTCCTGGCGCCGCGGCGTCTTCCTGGCGGATGCCAACGCAGCCAGCCTCCCGGACCCTCATCTGCGGGCGGCCCTGGGCTGGCTGCGCCGTCGCCTGGAGGCGCCGCGCCGGGCAGACCCCGCCTTTCAGCCCGGGCACCTGTCAGGATTCTCGTCCTTCCTGGACACCTTCAGCACGTTCCGGCGCACCCTGGGGGTCTGGCGCGATCTGGCCGGACTGGGACTGGATTCCCTGCACCTGGGGATCGAGACGGGGAGCGACCGGGTCCTGCGCGTGCTGCGCAAGCCCGGCAGCGCCGCCCAGGCGGAGGATCTGGTGGGCCTCCTCAAAGCCGCCGGGATCCGGGTCGGGGTGATCGTCATGACCGGGGTGGGTGGCCCGGCCCTGGCCGAGGAGCACGTCCAGAAGACGGCAGACCTGCTCAACCGGCTTCCCCTGGATGCGGGAGACCGGATCAGCCTCTCGGAGTTCGAACCGGATCCCCGCTCGCCCTACGTTCTGGAGGGAATGGCCAGCCTGCTGGATCGCCGGGCCTGCCGCGAGCAGAGCCGGGAGTTGCGCTCCCGACTGCGCTTCCGCGCTCATCCCCAGGGGCCGGTGGTCAGCCATTACGACGTCCGGCAGTTCGTCTACTGAGCCGACTCCTGCCAGCTCCCCCGCCTTGGAGGGGTCCTGAGAGCGGGCGGAGAACGAGGGCGGTCTACATCATTCCAGTTGGCGCACGCCAGCCGGGCTTCCAGGAGAGTGCTTATCGCCATGGCCGAAACCATGACCCAGGACAAAGTGCAGCAGTTGATCGCTGCCCTCGAACAGACCCCGACCAATCTGCACAACGGCAGTTTCCTGATCACCTGGCGCAACCCCGCCGAGCACATCCGCGCCGTCCTGCTGGTGGCCGAGGCTTTGCAGCGCCTGAACCGTGCCGGCAAGTCCGTCCGCCTCTTCGACACCGGGCTGGGCATCTCGATCTTCCGCGACAAGTCCACCCGGACCCGTTACTCGTTCCGTTCGGCCTGCAACATGCTGGGCCTCATGACCGAGGAACTCGACGAGTCCACCTCGCAGGTCTCCCATGGTGAGACCGTCCGCGAGACCGCCAGCATGATTTCCTTCCTGAGCGAGGTGATCGGCATCCGGGACGACATGTTCCTGGGTGAGGGCCACCGCTACCAGGCCGAAGTGGCCGAGTCGGTGCAGGAGAGCTTCGAAGCCGGAGTGCTGGCCCAGCGCCCCTCGGTTGTCAACCTGCAGTGCGACCTGGACCACCCCACCCAGGCCCTGGCCGACCTTCGTCACCTGATCGACTACTACGGTGGCGTCGAGAACCTGCGGGGCAAGAAGATCGCCATGACCTGGGCCTACTCGCCCTCCTATGGCAAGCCGCTCTCGGTTCCCCAGGGCATCATCGGCCTGATGAGTCGCTTTGGGATGGACGTCAGCCTGGCCTACCCCGAGGGCTACGACCTGGTGGACGAGCCGGTCCAGGCCGCACGCCGCTTCGCTGCCGAATCGGGCGGGAAGTTCGAGGTCGTGCACTCCATGGCCGAGGCCTTCCAGGGAGCGGACATCGTCTACCCCAAGAGCTGGGCTCCGATGCACGTGATGCAGAAGCGCACCGAGCTGCTGCGCGGTGGCCGCGCGGCTGAGCTCAAGGAGCTGGAGCAGGCTGCCCTGGCCGAGAACGCTCGTCACAAGGACTGGGAGTGCACCGAGGAGATGATGAAGCACACCCGGGACGGCAAGGCGCTGTACTGTCACTGCCTGCCTGCCGACATCACGGATGTGAGCTGCAAGGAAGGCGAGGTCTCGGCCTCGGTCTTCGAGCGCTACCGCCTCGACACGTATCGCGAAGCCGGCCACAAGCCCTTCGTGATTGCGGCCATGATCCTGTTGACCCGCTTCGCCGACCCGGCCGGGACCTTGCGCCACCTGGCGACGCGTGACATGCCGCGTCGACTGGCCTGAGGAACCCCTGGCGGCTGGCCCCTTGCGGGCCGGCCGCGACCTTCGGACGCCAGCCCCGGCACGAACCGCCGGGGCTGGCGCCTTTCTTTTGATCGATCACCCGGGAGGGTCTCGGTCGCGCGTCCAGCCCGTCGGGATTCCGTGGGACTCGGACTCTCTGCCTGGCCAGGTCATGGGCGCGGAGGGCCGATCGATTTTCCCCTCGGCGGAGGGGGGGGGAGTCTTCCCGGCGAACCTTCGTCCCTATTCGTTCTTTCGGGGAGGACGGCTCATGGTCCGGCGTTTCTCGCTTTGGTGCACTGGTCTGATTCTGCTGACGGCCCTGGCTTCGCTGGGGATCGCCGGGTGCGGAGGGGGCTCAGGCGGCTCGGGAGTCTCGTCCCAGGACCTCTTCGGGAACCTGACGGTCCGGGTCACCCGCGAGGAGGGGCCGACCCGGGTGCAGGTCCAGGGGGAGACCATCCTGCTGGCCACGTCCTCCAGCGCCCAGCGCCTGCTGGTCGAGCTGTATCCCTTGCCCCTGCAGACTCCGCCGACTCCGTTGATGGCCCGCAGCTTCGACCTGGTGGACGGGCGGGGGCAGGTGGTGATCGACCAGATCCCCGCTCCGGCGCGCTATCAGGTTCGCGGCTATCTGTACGAGGGGGCCAACGCGGAGTATTCCGCCTCCTTCCTGGTGGAGGACATCGAGATCCTCCCCGGAGTGGTGGCCTCGGCCTCGACCTGGCTCACCCCGCGGCCCAGCGTCTCGCCGAGCGTCTCGCCTTCGCCGAGCGTGTCGCCTTCACCCTCGCCTGGCCTGGTCTTCCCGGTGGGCTCTTCGGCTCTGCCCGGCCTCCAGCCACACGTGGCCATGCGAGGCGATGGGCGCTTCGTCGTCTCGTGGCGTCACGCAGATGGAGTCTTCGCTCAGGGGTTCAGCCCGGACGCTTCTCCCAGTCCGTTGTGGTCCGAGCAGAAGGTCTCCAGCACGGCCACCTCCTATGCGGACCCGGCTCCGGCCATCAACTCCTCAGACCTTTTTGGAGTGGCCTGGGTGCATTTCATGAGCAGCATGTCCGAGATTCGGGTTGCCTATCGGAATCTGGGGGACGGCACCGCGGCCGGGCCGGAGGCCATGTTCGGTTCGACCAGCACCGAGATCCTGTCCTCGACGGGTTTCGGGATGCCCGAGAACCAGGGCGATCCGCCGCCATCACCCGTCGTGAGCTTCCTGCGGAGGTCTGGTCCTTCGGAGACCTTCGGTCCGGTCCAGTCCTATCTGGTCCCCACGGATGACCCCACCGCTGCTTCGTCTCGCGGGGATATCCCCTCTGCCAGAGTACCTGCCCTGGACGTCGATTCCAATGGAGATTGTGCCGAGGTCTACCAGGATTCGGATGGGCAACTGAACTGCCTGGTCAGCGACAACAACAGGATGAACGTCTCCATTCCGTGGGTCGTCGCGTCTGTTGGGCCTTCTTCGGGGCCCCCTTCGGTGGCCATTCGCAACGGGCGCATCGCCGTGGCCTGGTTCGGTTTCTCGGAGAGTGGTATGACCATCTTCGTCCAGCGCTTCCAATACACGCCGGGCGCATCCATCCTGACACTGTCCCCTCTGGATTCGGAACCGATCAACCTGACCAGTGACCTTCCAGGAGATTCCCACATGGACCCCGACGTCGCCATGGACGGCGAGGGCAACTGCGTGGTGGTCTGGCGCAGCTGGGAAGATCCTTCCGCTGGCCAGATTGTGGGGCGTCCAGTGAATTCCGACGGGTCGCTCCAGGGCCGCTTTGTTGCCAGCGTCGACGATTTGGTCGAGCATGCCTGGCCCTCGGTGGGCATGGACTCGGCCGGCAACTACGTGGTGTGCTGGGGAGTCTCTAACGGCGGCCCCATCCAAGGCCGTCGCTACCCTTCCAGTTTCGCCCCGGGGGTGGGGATCTAGGGGCCCGGTCGGAAACCTCGGCCGAGCATCGTCGAGGGATTTCTTGTCCCCGCCAGGAGCAAAAGGTTGCGGTTTGCTTGAGGCAAATGAGACTTTCTGCGACACAGCGGGGGCGGAAAAGACCCGGCGAGGCGACCGAGGGGTTTCCGTCTGGGTTCCTAGGACTGCCCTCCCGGGAAGGGACGGGGCCTGAGCCTCGTCCCGGGGGCCACGGATGCGGGCCCCGGGTCGGTGGACCTGCCCAGGTCCACCTGGTGGACGCTCCAGAATGGAGAGGTGAACCATGAGACACTTCGGACTCGATGAACTCAAGGAAGTCCTTCAGCCGCGCGAAGGGCCGGCAGTGACCCTCCTGGTGCCGACCCTGGCGGGCGGGACCCATTTCCGACAGAACTCCGTGCGCTTCAAGAACCAGATCCGCTCGGCCGAGGAGGCCCTCGCCGCCCGGGGGGTGTCTGCGGCCCGGATCAAGGAGCTGATGGCCCCGGCGACCGAGATGTTGGGAGATACCCCTTTCTGGGAGAAGCAGAGCCGCGGCCTGGCGATGTTCCTGGCCCCCCGCTTCAGCCGCCATTATCGGGTTCCGCTGACGCTCCCCGAGATGGCCGTGGTCTCGGACGGGAGCTTCCATGTCAAGCCCCTGGTGCCGTTGATCGCCGAGACGGGGCGCTTCTTCCTGCTGACCCTCAGCCAGAACCGGGTCGCCTTGTATGAGGCCTTCCGCGATGGGATGACCGAGATCGAGCCGGTCGGCCTGCCCCCCAGCCTGCGCGAGTTCCTCGAGCAGCAGGGGGTGGAGGGGGGAAGACAGTTCCACACCCGCTCGCTGGGAGCCACGGACCGCGCGGGGGTCTCCCACGGCCACAACCCGGCCGACCTGGACAAGGAACGCCTGGCCGAATACTTCCGGGAGGTTGAGAACGCCGTCTGGGAGGTCCTGCGCCAGGAGCGGGTCCCCTTGCTGCTGGCCGGCGTCGAGTACCTCCATCCCATCTACCGCGAGGCCAATCGTTATACCCATCTCTTCGAGCAGGGGCTGCACGGCAACGTCGAGGGCCTGAGCGAAGCCGAGCTCTTCAGCCGGGCCTGGGAGGTGATGGAGACCCATCTGCAGCAGCAGCGCGCCGAGGCCCTGTCCCGCTTCCAGGGCAAGATGGGGACCGGCCTGACCTCGACCGAAACCGCCCAGGTGGTGCCCGCGGCATGCCAGGGTCGGGTGGACACCCTCTTCGTTCCGGTCGGGGTGCAGGTTTGGGGGCGTTACCTCCCCGAGACCTCGGAGATCGAGGTGTCCGCGACCCGGGCCAACGGTCATGTCGACCTGTTGAACCTGGCGGCGGTCCAGACCTTGTCGGCCGGCGGGAGGGTCCTGGCCCTGGATCCTGCGGAAGTCCCGGGGGGCGCGAAGGCGGCGGCGATCTTCCGTTACTGAAGTCTGCGTCCGCTCCTGCAGTCGGGGTCGCCCTCTCCGGGCGGCCCCGTCTTCCTTGTACGCCCGCAATCAGGCAGGAGGAGGGGCGACAGGAGGCCGGCCCTGGCGGGCGAAGCCCTGCCGCCCCGGGCCGCCAGGCCGGGCTCGTCTTTCGAGGTTCATGATGCGCATCGCCATGTTCGTGTTCAACCCGTGCACCCGGGACCCTCGGGTGGACCGGGAGGCCTGGATCCTGGCTCGGGCCGGTCATCAGGTGCGGGTGCACGCCTTCCTCGAACCGGGGCTTCCCGTCTTCGAGGCCAGGAACGGCTATGAGGTGATCCGAACCGACCAGCGCCCCGCCTGGAGGCGCTTTCTCGACGATCGAGTGCTGGCTTCGCTGAAGAAACGCCCCCGGTGTGCGACCTCGGAAGAGGCACCGCCGCCGCGGAGCGCCGAATCCCTCCAAGACCCTCCGGATCGAGAACCTTCGGTCGGAGGATGCCCACCCCCCCCGCCGCGCAGGCTGCCTCTGAAGGCCTCGCCCGAGGTCCTCCGGCATCAGGCCTACATCGCCCGGATCAACCGGATCTGGGCCGGGATGGCGGCCTCCTGGAGGCCCCAGGTCTGTCACGCCCATGACCTGGATACCCTGCAGGCCGCGGCCGAGGCAGCGGAACGTTCCGGGGCCCGGCTGGTCTACGACGCCCACGAGTTGTGGAGCGAGCAGCACTACTTCGCCTCCCAGGAGGAGGTGGAGGCCTGGGAGGCCCTGGAGGCAAGGTTGGCGCCCCAGGCCGACCGGGTCCTGACGGTGAACGAGTCGATCGCAGGCGAGCTCGAGCGCCGCTACGGTCTCTCCGGGGTCCTTCCCCTCTTGAACTGTCCGCGCCTGGTGACCCCCGAGGAGGCGCGGCGCGGACGGCTTCGCCAGTTGTCGGGGGGACGGCCCGTGGCTCTCTTCCAGGGTGGCTACATGGCGGATCGGGGCCTGGAGGAGCTGGTGGTGGCTGCCAGCCTTCAGGACCGGGTCGCGGTGGCCCTGCGGGGCTACGGTGAGCGTGAGGCGGACCTGCGCGAGCTGGCCACCCGCCACGGGGACCGGGTGCTGTTCCTGCCTCCGGTCCCGGCCTCCGAAATGGTGGAGGGGTCGGCCGAGGCCGACATCGGGCTGATCCCCTACCTGCCCACCTGCCTGAACAACTACCTGTGCACCCCCAACAAGCTCTTCGAATACATGATGGCCGGCGTGGCGGTGGCCGGGGCGGACGTCCCCGAGCTGCGCCGCTTCATCGCGGGGGAGGACCTGGGCAGCCTCTTCGACCCGCGCAGCCCCCGGGACCTGGCCCGAGCCCTGGAAGAGCTGGCGGAGCCGGAGCGGCTGGCGGGCTGCGCGGCGCGCGCCCGTCGGGCGGCCGAAGACCGCTTCAACTGGGAGCGGGAGGGCGAGAAGCTGGTGGCCCTCTATGGCGAACTGGAAGCCCGCTCCTGAGTGGGGCTCAGGGTCGTGGTTCGTCACCCAGTCCGAAGACGACCACCCGGGCCGGGGTGCCAGCCACCACCACCGTGAGCCGCGCGGGGGCATACCGGTAGAGGACGGTCTTCCCCTGGCCCGGCTGGCGGGCAGAAGGTTCACCCAGGGCCGCCTTCATCTCCGGCAGGCCGGAACCCCGGCGCAGGATCTGCTGGCCTTCGCGTTCCAGGCGGCTGCCGGTGACGAAACCGACCCTTCCTGACGGGTCGAAGTGGACGGCCGGGTCGTCCTGGCCACGGACCCCCTGGTGTTCGCGGCGATAGGCCCAGATCGGCGGATTCTTCTGCTGGAGCTGGGGAGTCCCCAGGGCCTTGCGGACCTGTTCGGAGTTCATTCCGGGGCGGACCCCGTAGACGCTGAGGTCGCCCCGCGCGAGGCCGGGAGGGGAGGCCAGGTCGAGGGCCAGGAGCAGAAGGGTGAGGGTCACAAGGATTCGTCGGAGCATGGCGGACGGGTTCTTCATGACCCGCCTCGGGGCCTCCAACTGTCGCTCAGGACCCGCACCCAGTTGCCGTGGCACACGGCGGAGAGGTCTTCGCCGGCGAATCCGGCCTGTTCCAGGGCCTGGACCACCCGGGGGAGGCCCCTCACATCGCCGATTTCTCGGGGGATCAGGGCTCCATCGAAGTCCGAGCCCAGGGCCACATGCCGGGGGCCCATCCGCTCGGCCAGGTAGGCCGCGTGCCGGCCCAGGATCTCCAGGGGGGTCTCGGGGTCCCTCCTGCCATCGGGCCGCAGGTCGCTGACGCAGAAGTTCAGGCCGACCACCCCGTCGCTGTCCCGGATGGCGTCCAGTTGTCGGTCGGTCAGGTTGCGGCAGGACGGGCACAGGGCGTGGGCTGCCGCGTGGCTCACCACCAGCGGGGCCTCGGAGATCCGGGCGACGTCCCAGAAACCCCGATCGTTGAGGTGGGCCAGGTCCAGCATCAGGCCCAGTCGGTTGCACTCCCGGACCAGCCGTCGGCCAGCCAGGGTCAGGCCTGGGCCGGTATCGGGCGAGCCGGGAAAACCGAAGGGGACTCCCGTTCCGAAAGCGTTCGGGCGGCTCCAGACCAGGCCCAGCGAGCGCAGGCCTGCTCCGTGGAAGAACCCCAGTCGGCGCAGGTCGGGGTCCAGGGCCTCGGCGCCCTCCAGGTGCATCACCGCGGCAAAGACCCCGTGCTTCAGGCACCACTCCAGTTCCCGGGCCTCGCGGACCAGGCGGACCGATCCCTCGGACTCCCGCTCGATCGCGAAGAGTCGCCCGGCCACCTCCAGGGTGCCCTCCAGGGCTCGCGTGGGGTCCAGGGGAGGGTCCATCAGGGGGAAGCGGTCCGACCGGCTCTGAAGGAAGGCCTGCTCCTCGCCCTCGTGGCGGAGTTCCTCGATGAAGATGGCGAAAAGCCCGCCCCCCAGGCCTCCTTCGCGGGCTCGGGGAAGGTCCAGGTGACCCTCCTCCAGGCGTTCCAGGAAGCTGCCGCAGGGGGGGGCTGCGGGGGGATAGAGCCGGGTCAGGCAGTCGTTGTGTCCATCAAAGATCGTGGGCATGGGCGCAGGTATACGCAGTTGACGGGGTGGTTCCTACCCGGAAGGGGACCCTCCCTGGTCGGGGAAATCCCCCGGGATGGAGTCCACCCTGGAAAAGATCCGCCGCCGACTGCAGGGATGTCCCCCCCGCCTGCTGCAGCCCCGGTCCCCCTCGTGGAGGCCGGCAGGGGTCCTGGTGCCCTTGCTGCTCCGCCCCGAGGGCCTGCACCTGGTCCTGATCCGTCGGGGCTTGAGGCTGGCCCATCATCAAGGCCAGATCGCCTTTCCGGGTGGGTGTCGCGAGCCTCAGGACCGGGACCTCCAGCAGACGGCCCTGCGCGAGGCCATCGAGGAGATCGCCCTGGCCCCCGAAGGCGTGGAGGTCCTGGGACGCCTGGACGACGTCTGGACTCCGACGGGCTTCGTCATGAGCGCGTTCGTCGCGGCCGTGCCCCATCCCCAGGAGTTCCGGCCTCAGGACGTGGAGGTGGAGGAGATCCTGGAGATCCCCCTGGCCCACCTGACCCGGGAGGGCGTCTACCGCGAAGAAGTCTGGACTCGGGCAGGTCAGGAGATCCCGGTCTCCTTCTTCGATCTGGGGGAGGTGACCGTCTGGGGGGCCACCGGGCGCCTGCTGGCCCGCCTGCTGGAGGTGGGATTCGGCTGGCGGAATCCCGGGCGCCCCTGGCAGCCCGGACCTTTGCCAATTCCCTGACAGGGACTGGCGGGCCGGCCTGGAATCTGCCTCCCATCCCTGTTTCGAGGAGGTCCCCTTGGTCGAGGAGTGCGCGCTTCCGCCGGTGGGGTGCCCGTCAGACGAGCCACGGTTCCGCCGGATCCAGTCGCGACTCCCCGAGATCTGGAGGAGCCTGACCGAGGACCCGCAGCGCGAGCGGACCGTGGTGGTGTTGCCGTCCATGTCGCTGGACGCTTCCGAACTGGCCCGCCTGGGAGGATCGGTCCACTACGAAGAGCGCCTGCTCTTCTTCCTGACGCTGCTCAGCTTCCCCCGGACGCGCCTGGTCTACCTCAGCTCCTGCCCCATTCCGGATGAGGTCGTCTCCTACTACCTGCAGTTCCTGCCTGGGGTGCCTTTCTCGCACGCGCGGGCCCGTCTGCGCATGCTCTCGGTGATGGATCGTTCCGACCGCCCGTTGTCCTGGAAGATCCTGGAGCGTCCGGCCTTCCTGGAACGCCTGCGGCGCAGCGTGGTGAATGCCCCTGCCTCCCACATGGAGGTCTATCGCTGCACCTCGCTGGAGCGTGAGCTGGCGGTGGCCCTGGACCTGCCGATCCTGGGCGCGGACCCCGGGCACCTGGACCGGGGAACCAAGAGCGGTTCGCGCCGGACCTTCGCCGAGGCCGGAGTCCGTCACGCCGACGGCTGTGCCGACCTGCGCGACGAGCAGGACATCGCCCAGGCGGTGGTCCATCTGGCGCGGCGCACCCCTCGGCTGCGGCGGGTCATCCTGAAGCTCAACGAGGGTTTTGCGGGCGCCGGCAACGCGGTCCTCTCCCTGGGCACCTTGAAGATCCAGCAGACAACCGGTCATGCCGAGGCCGTCCGCAGGGCCCTGGAGGCCCTGCACCTGCGTCTGAGGGCCCCCGGGGGGGGGAAGCCAGAGGACTATCTGCAGTCCTTCCGCCGCCAGGGCGGCGTGGTCGAGGCCTACCTGGAGGGGAGACGCCGCGAGGCCCCGACCGTCCAGCTCTACCTCACGCCGCTGGGAGAGGTCCTTCTGGACTCGACCCACGACCAGATCATGGGCGGGCCCGAGCAGATGAATTATCTGGGCTGCCGCTTCCCTGCTCGGCGGGAGGTGCGCGATGAGCTGCATCAGGCGGGCCTGACCTTGGGCCGCCACCTTGCGGGACTGGGAGTGGTCGGCCCCCTCTCGATCGATTTTCTGGCCGTTCCGGGCCGGGGGGGGCACTGGAACCTCCATGCCCTGGAGATCAACCTGCGGCGGGGAGGCACGTCCCACTCCATGCAGGCGCTTCGCTTCCTGACGGGTGGGAGTTATCATCCCGCCGAGGGCGTCTTCTGCCTGGCCACCGGCGAGACGCGTTACTATATCGCCGCCGATTCGGTGGCTCCACCGTCGGCTCGAGGCCTGGCTCCTCAGGACCTGATCGACGTCAGCACCGACGCGGGACTGCACTACAACTCGTCAACCCACCGAGGGGTGGTTTTCCACATGATGGGAAGTCTGTCGCAGTATGGGAGGGTGGGGGCGACCTGCATCGGCGCCACGCCAGCCGACGCCCAGGCCCTCTTCGAGCTGACCCGTCGCACCCTGGATGAGGAATCGAGGTCGACCCGGTGGATCGGTTAGAGGACTCCACGCCCATGTCGCCAGAACCCACCGCGTTCGAGGGGGTGACCCGCGAGGATCGGGATCGCCTTCTGACCGACATCCTGCGCGAGGTGTCCCGAGCTTTCTACCTGACGTTGCGCGCCCTGCCCGGCGGGGTTCGCGAACCGGTGGCCCTGGCCTATCTCCTGGCCCGCGCCGCCGATACGGTGGCGGACACCCCGACGCTGGAGCCCAAGGTCCGCCTGCGCTGCCTTCTGGAGTTCCGCGACCAGGTCGAAGGCCCCCCGTCCCCGGCGGTTCTGCAGCGCCTTCAGCGCGAGGCCCAGGCCGAGACCTCCGGCGAGGAAGCTCTGCTGTCGGCGCTTCCGGCGGCCTTCGCCCTGCTGGAGGATCTCGAGACTTCCGACCGGGTCGAAGTGCGTCGGATCGTGCGGGTCCTGATCCGCGGCATGGAGATGGACCTGGTCACCTTCCCCGGAGCCCTGGCCGAGGCGGCAGACTTGGACGAGTACACCTGGCTTGTGGCGGGGTGCGTGGGGGAGTTCTGGACCCGGGAGACCATGGCCCATATCCGGGCCTTGCGTGATTGGGATGTCCAGCGGATGGTGGCCTTGGGGTGTCGTTTCGGAAAGGCCCTGCAGTTGACCAACATCCTGCGCGACCTGCCTCGGGATCTGCGAGCGGGACGTTGTTACCTGCCTGCCGGCGAGCTTCTGGCCTGTGGCCTGGAGCCCCACGACCTGGTCGGCGAGAATCTGGCCCAGGCCTGGCCGGTCCTGGAACGCTGGGTGCGCGTGGCCCTGGATCATTTCCATGCCGCCGAGGACTATGCGCGGGCCATCCCGCTGGGTTGCCTGCGGTTGCGCCTGGCCGTCCTGTGGCCCATCCTGATCGGTTTGCAGACCCTGGTCCTGCTGGTTCGCAGCCCCCGGTGGCTGGACCCGGCCTGCCGTGTGAAGGTTTGCCGGCCCTGGATCTACCGGATGCTCGTCTACTCGGTGCCCGCAGCCCTGTGCCCGCCTCTTCTGAATCTCTGGTTGAGACGGCTGCATCGTCGGATTGAGGAGGCTTTGCATCGGGGGCCTTGCTGAAGCAGGGGACGGGCACCCGCCGGAGCCCAGGGGAGGCTTCGCAAGCATCCAGAGAGAGGCCGACTGGCGCGGGGGGTCTTCGAGAGACTCGAAGGCCCGGGGAACCCGCGACTGGCACAATAGACGAAGGCCCCGAGAAATCGGGGCCTTCATCGTGAGGGAGGCTTCAACTCCTAGGAGCGGATGTACTCATCCCACTTGTTGAACATCTTGTCCTGGGTCTTGGCCTTGTTGACGGTGACGTCCTGCTGGATCTCGAAGATCTTGGTCTGGGTGTCCTGGAGGATCTTCCAGCGCTCCATCTGCTGCTTCTGGGCATCAGCCCCGATCTGGGTCTGGATGGTCTGGGCCTGCTGGAAGTCCGACATGAACATCTGGAACTGGGCAACCGAATTGGCCTGTCCGATCATCGGGCGATATCCTCCTGGACTCGTGGTCTTGTGCGCCGGGGGGAGGGCACACTCGCTTATCACGGAGATTGGCCGTTTCGTCAAGATTCCCTGCCATCCCGTCAGAAACTTTCTCAGAACCGGCGGGGACGCCCGGCACCCAGGTCGCGATAGAGGTCCACCAGCTTGTGGGTGTAGGTCTCCAGCGAGTAGTCCTCAGCGGTCTGGCGGGCGGCCTGGCCCAGGCGTCGGCGCAGGCCGGCGTCGGCCACGGCGGTCTGCAGGATGGTGGTGTAGGCCTCACGGTCGCACTCGCACAGAAGACCGTCGTGCCCCGACGTGACGGTGTCGCCGGTCCCGCATGCATCGACCGCCACCACGGGCAGACCCGTGGCCATCCCTTCCAGGACGGCCAGTGGTTTGACCTCGGTGGTGCTGGTCATCACGAAGAGGTCCGAGGCGGCGTAGTAGGAGGGGATGCGCGAGTAGGGGACCCGTCCCGGAAACAGGACGTGGTCGGCCAGGTCCAGATCCCTGGCCTTCTGGCGCAGGTCCTCCAGGAGCGGACCGTCGCCCACCAGGAGCAGGGCAGCCTCGGGGTGCTGGAGGTGGACCTTCTGGAAGGACTCCAGCATGAACTCCAGGTTCTTCTCGGCGCCCATCCGTCCGGTGTAGATGCACAGCACGCGGTCGGGGCCCAGGCCCAGTTCCCGCCGCACGGCGGTCCCGTCGGCTTCGCGATAGGCCTTCAGGTCGATGGCGTTCTGCAGCACCTCGACCCGGCAGGTGACACCGTATTCGTCCAGCAGTCCGCGGATGCTGGGCGAGGGGCAGATGATGCAATCGCATTTGCGCGCGTAGGCCGCCACGTAGTCGCGGGCGGCCTTGCGGACCAGGTCCTGGGGCAGGGGGACATAGTGGGAATACTTCTCGAGCTGGGTGTGAAAGGTGTACACCAGCGGAAGGCCCAGACTGCGGGCGAAATGGGCGCCCACTTCGCCCAGGAGGAAGGGGTGGTGGGTGTGGATCACGTCCAGGTTCAGCTTGGGGATCAGGGGGAAGATTCGAGTCGAGTAGGGGACGGGCAGCGGGAACTCGACCTTGCGGGTCAGGCTGATCGAGAGGAAGCGCCAGACCCCCGAGTGCTGCTCGCGGAACCCCGCAACCTGGGGGGCGAAGACGAAGGCCTTGTGCCCCTGGCGAAGCAAGCCCTTGCGGATCAGATCGACCGAGTTGACCACCCCGCTCACCACGGGTCGGTAGGCGTTGGTGAAGATCGCGACCCTCAAGGCAGGTCCTCCTTCTTGGCGGGAATCCGGCCGTCCTCCGCCGCCTGCTCGATCAGTTCGCACAGGATGTGGCCCAGGGTGATGTGGCATTCCTGGATGCGGCAGGTTCGTTGCGAGGGGACCACCAGGCAGCAATCGCACAGGCCGGCCATCGCGCCTCCGTCCCGACCGGTCAGGCCCAAGGTCAAGGCTCCCTGGCCTCGGGCCTGGCGGACGGCGGCCAGGATGCTGGCCGAGTTGCCCGAGGTGGACAGGGCGACCAGGGCGTCCCCCGGGCGGACCAGGGCCTGGACCTGTCGCGAGAAGACCTCGTCGAAGCGGAAGTCGTTGGCCAGGGCCGTCAGGATCGAGGTGTCGGTGGTCAGGGCCAGGGCCGGCAGGCGATTCACCCGCTTCTCGAAGCGGCCGACCAGCTCCGCCGCCAGATGCTGACAGTCCGCGGCACTGCCGCCGTTCCCGACGAAGAACACCGTGCCTCCCCGGGCGAGGGCCTCGATCAGGAGGTCGCCGGCCGCTGACACCTGCTCGGCCATCTCCAGCATGCTGGCCTTGACCTGCAGGCTCTCCTGGATCGACTGACGGACCAGGCTCGACGGGGGACGGGACATGGCAAAGGGTTCCTCCAGGCCGGGGGCGTTCTCGGGAGGCTCCCGGAGATCCTGGCGGGCAGGAACCTCCGGGGCGAGGTGGGAGCAGGCCTGAAGGCCGGTCGGGTGGCTTCAGCGCCAGGCTTCCCAGGCGGCGCGGGCGATCTTCGCGATCAACTCGGAGGCCGCCTCCTCCCGGCCCTGCTCGACCTCGCGGACGAAGACCACCACGACGACGGCCTCACGGCGGCCCTGCCGGGTCTGGACCTCCAGGATTCCGGCGTCGTTCACGATGCCGGCCAGGGTTCCGGTCTTGTGCCACACCCGGGTTCCAGCCGGCAGCAGCCGGGGAATGCGGGTGCGGTACTTCTGTCGGGAGAGCACGCCCAGGCAGTAGGTGGTCCATTTCCTGTCCAGGATCTCGCCCTTCCACAACCGCTCCAGCAGAGCGGAGAAGTCGGAAGGTGACCCCAGGTTCTCCACGGCGGCCGCCACCGCGACGTTCTCTGCGTGGCTGTTGCGTTCGGCCGAGGCATCCTCGGCAGCCTGGAATCGGGCCAGGGAGAGCGAGGCATTCTCGGTCTCCACCTGGCGGGCGGCCTGATGGCGTTCCTCGGGGCTCATCCTGGACCAGGTGGCGGCGATCTGCCGGGGCGACATCCCGCGAAACCTGGAGCCCATCCCCAGGCTGACGAGCCAGGCTGGTCGGTTCTTCAGGTAGACCTGCGACTGGCGCAGGCCCAGGTCGGCCAGCAGGCGGTTGACGCTGGATGTGCCGATCCTCTCGAAGACCAGGTCGGTGGCGGTGTTGTCGGACACGGTCATCATCAGCTCCACGGCGTCGCGCACCGAAATCCGGGTGCCGGTCGGCTGGTGCTGCAACGAGCCGCTGCCCAGACAACGATCCTGATTGCGAAGGACGAGGACATGATCCAGGCTCAAACCGGCCCGCCCCCCCTGAATCTGCCGCGCCAGTTCGATCATGACGGGAACCTTGAACACGCTGGCCAGGGGATGGGGATGATGGGCCTGGACTTCGACTCTCTGCCCCGAAGGGAGGTGCACGATGGAGACCCCCGCCTTCATCCCTGGAGTCCGGGCCAGCAGGGCCTCGACGCGGGCTTGAAGGGCCTGGGCGCTGGCTGGAGGGGTCTGGGCCGTGGAGGCGGCTTGAAGGGTGCTCAGCAGAGCCAGACAGAGCAGGGAGGTCAGGACCTTTCTCATGGCCTGCAGGGCCTTCGCAGGGCCCGGACCGCCTCCCTCCTGCTCGGACCCGCCCGGATCGGCGGCCGAACGCCACCGTCGATGGCGGGTTCAGGCCGGGCCGCCGGGCCTTTGAGATTGACATCCCGGCCTGGCTTGTGTTAGATCTCTTTGTCATCCGACCTGGATCCGTGGCGGGTCCTGCCCTGGACGCAGGATCGCCTGAGGGAGGTTTTTTCGTTGTACGCCGTTGTTGAGACCGGAGGCAAGCAATACCGCGTGGCCCCGGGACAAAAAGTCCGTGTGGATCGTCTCGAAGGAGAGATCGGCAGTGAGGTCCGTCTGGACCGCGTCCTTCTCCTGGTGGACGACCAGAACCAGTTGACGGCCGGGAACCCGGTGGTGGAGGGTGTCTCCGTCACCGCCCGGATCGTCGAGCAGCACCGCACCCGCAAGGTGCTGGTCTTCAAATACGCCAAGCGCAAGCGTCGCCGCGTGAAGACCGGGCACCGGCAGTACTATACCGCCCTGCATATCGGCGACATCCAGAAGTAGCCTCCGGTGATTCAGGTCGGGGTCCGGCGCGACCTTCGCGGCCGGATCCGGCATCTGTCCTGTTCGGGGCACGCCCGCTTCGACCCCGAGGGCGGAGTGGATGTCGTGTGCGCTGGAGTCTCGGCCCTTCTGGGCGCCCTGGCCATCGGCTTGACGCAGGTGGTTGGGGCGCCTGTGTCCTTGCTCGCCGGAGACGGTCGCCTGCGGGTCCGGGTGCCTGCCCGGATGCCAGAGGATCTGGCTGGTCCGGTCCAGGTCCTCCTGGAGACGACGGTCCTGGCCCTTCATGAGATCCAGGAGAACTACCAGGGTTCCCTGAAGATCCGTTGGCTCCGTCCGCGCTGAGCGTCCAAGGTCCCGACGGGGCAGGGACCGGCGCTCATGGGAGGGCCGAGTCAGTCACACTCGGGGAGGTCGCGAAGAAGATGTCGGATTACGTCGAGCAGGTGAAGGTCGACGAGATCGTCCTGGACCACGAGCCCGGATGCTGCGAGGAGCCCTTCGCTCCCGTCAAGCTGCTGGGCGTGGCTTTGGCCGGCGCTCTTGGAGCGTTGGCTGCCTGGTACGCCTGGAATCAACTGGAACCGGAGAGGCGAGCGGCCCTGAAGGACTCCCTGGTCACGGCCGCCCGTTCCCAGGTCCGCCATTGGGGCGAGGACGACCTCGCCGATGGATAGCCGGATCGGGGCCCGCCGCGGCTTGCGGATTCTTCTGCTGATGTCGGACTTGAGCCTGTGAGGTGGGTTTTCGGCCTCTGGGCCGTGGTCGTCCTGGTGCTGGATCAGATCACCAAGACGGCCATCATGGAGACGATGGTCCGAGGCCAGAGCCTGGATCTTCCCGGTGGCTTGCTGGCCTTGACCTACATCCACAACTCGGGCGGGGCCTTCGGGCTCTTCCCGCAAGGCGGGCCCTTCTTCCTGGCCACGGCCGTGGTCGTGGCCGTGGGGATCCTCTGGGCCCTGCCCCGGCTGGAGCATTGGGGCAGTTGGACCGCCATCGCCTGTGCCCTGATCCTGGGAGGGACCCTGGGGAACCTGATCGACCGCCTGCGTTTCGGCTCGGTCGTGGACTTCCTCGATCTGGGCTGGTGGCCCATCTTCAACGTGGCCGATTCCGGCATCTCGGTCGGAATCTGCATGCTCTTGTTGCAGGCCTTGTTCGTGCGCTCTCCCGAGGAGGGCGCACGGCCTGCCCCCCACGAGCCCCTGGGCAGCCCGCCCTCCGCCCAGGCCGGGCCCGAGGCCTGAGCCTCGTGCATCCCGTCCTGTTCCGGCTGGGCGATTTCCCGCTGTACACCTATGGACTGGTGATGGCCATCGCCTTCGTGATCGGTGGGCTTCTGGCCATCCATCTGGGACGTCGGCGAGGTTACGATCCGGTCTTCACCTCCGACGTGGTCCTCTGGAGCATCCTGATCGGCCTTCTGGGGGCCCGCGTGGCCTTCGCCGTCCAGAATCTGGACCAGTATCTCCAGGACCCTCTTCTCTTCCTGAACTTCCGTCGCGGGGGCATCGCGATTCAGGGCGGGATGCTGGCCGGCTTCGGCACGGCAGCCTGGCTCTTCGCCCGGCGGGCAGGCTCGGCGCGAGACGGGTTGGACATCCTGGCGGCCCCGACCCTGCTGGGGATGGCCCTCGGGCGGGTGGGCTGCGTGCTGCACGGCTGTTGTCATGGTAAGGTCTGTCAGGTCCCCTGGGGCCTGGTCTACCCCGAGACCACGGGTCTGGGCAGCCTGCCCCGTCACCCGGTGCAGTTCTACGAGATGGGTCTGGACCTGTTCTTGATGGGATTCGTCCTGTGGGTCTTCTTGCGGGCTCGCTTCGCCGGGCAGGCTTTCTGGCTGGCCTTTGGGGGGTATGGGCTGATCCGCCTGCTGACCGAGTTCTTCCGTGAGGGGGGGACGGCGGGTCCCCTGACTCCGGCCCAGTGGCTCTCGGTGCTGTTCCTGGCGCTGGGCCTGGCGGGAGTGACGGGCCTGTGGGGCCGTCCGGAGGTGCGCCGGGGAGGCGGGGGCCGACCTCCCGACGGGGCCCGCGGTCGCGTTTGACAGTCGGCCCCAGACCTGCTACCGTACTCCCGGTTTCAACACCTCCACGTAGCTCAGAGGATAGAGCGTCCGCCTCCTAAGCGGAAGGTCGACGGTTCGAGTCCGTCCGTGGAGGCCATCTCTTTTTTCGGGGGTTGGAGGGCCGCACCGCGAGATGGGTCGCAACCTCTCCACGCCGAAACCCTCGGTCTCGCCAGGCCCCTTGTCGGGGCCCTTGGAAGAGCACCCGCCAGGCTCGACCGTGCCGGTCGCATGGAAGGTCCGTCGCCTGGATCTTCGGGACAAGTTGCTGCTGGCGCTGGTCACCCTCTTCGCCTTGGGGGTGCGCGGGTGGAACCTGGGCCTTCCGGCCGAGAAGTATTTCGACGAGATCTACTATGTGAAGGCGGCCCAGGACTACCTGTCGGCCCGTCCGGATTCCAATACCGTGCACCCGCCCCTGGGCAAGATCCAGATCGCCGCAGGCATGCTCCTGGCCGATCGGATGGATGCCTGGCTGGGGCCGACCGACCAGATTCCCGACCCGGCCGAGTGGCGGATTGCCAGCCTTCTGAGCGGAACGCTGGTGGTTCCCTTGACGTTCATGCTGGGCTTCCGCATGACCCGAGGCAACCGCTCACTGGCGTTGTGCGCCGCCTTCCTGGTCGCGATCGACTTCATGTCCGTGACGCTGTCCCGGATCTCGATGCTGGACATGGTCCTGGCCTTCTGGATGATGGCCGGCTGGTATTGCGCCTGGAGGTCGCTGGAGGAGTCCTGGAATCGGATGCCGGGGCGCTGGCACTGGGCCACCATGTCGGCCCTGGCCTTTGGCGTGGCCACCGCCTGCAAGTGGAACGGCCTGTTCGGTGCCCTGGGAGCCTGCCTGGCGATGCAGCTCTTCACCGGGCCTGCGGAATCCGGATCCCGTGGGCGTCTGGCTCGCTGGTTGGCTCCTCCGCTCTTGATGGCCCTGTGCCTGCCGCTGGTCTACGTGCTGTCCTACGGACCCTTCTTCCAACTGGAAGGGTCGCTGGGAGCCGCCGCCTGGCAGAAGATCCTGGGCTTCCACCGGGTGATGATCGAGTTCCGCTACGATGCCAGCCAGTTCCAGCACCGCTACCTGTCGCATTTCTGGGAGTGGCCCCTGGTGCTGCGGCCGATCTGGTTCCACTACCAGGTCGAGGGCCGATGGGTTTCGGGCATCGTGGCCTTCGGGTCGATCGTCTTCTGGTGGACCTCGCTGTTGTACCTGCTGGAGGTCGGCCTCACCGCCGTCAGCCGGCGGGACCGGGCGGCGGGCTTCCTGGTGCTGACCTGGCTTTGCCAGTGGGTTTTGTGGGCTTCCTCCACGACCGGAGGATTCATCTACTACGTCCTTCCTGGAGTGCCGCTGCTGGCCCTGGCGACGGGCCTGGTCCTGGACGACTGGCTGGGCTCGCGAGGGCGCTGGCTGGCGGCCGTCTATCTGGCCGTCCTCTCCGCACTCTTCGTGGCCTACTACCCCTTCCTCACCGGTCTGCCCGCCTCCGAGGACCTCTTCACGGTCCTCTTCCCGCCGTGGGCGGTTCGATGGCGATGATCTTGAAGGGAAATGGGGCCGGGGGCCCTAACTCCGGACCGTGCAGGATGAAGAAGTGAGTCCCGAGAGCCTCCTGGCTCCGGATGTGGCAGAATTCCAGGTTGACGAGACCGCCGCAGGAGTGCGCCTGGACGTCTTCCTGGCATCCAGGACGGGTCGATCCCGCTCGCAGGTGCAGGACTGGATCCAGCAGGGTCGGGTCCATCTGCAGGGGCGGCCGGCTCGGGCTTCCGAGAAGGTCCGGCCAGGACAGGCGGTCCTCCTGGAGATCCCGCCCCTGGCTCCGGCGATTCCTCAGCCCGAGGAAGGCCTGCCGCTGGACATCGTCTACGAGGATGCCCATCTGCTGGTGATCAACAAGCGTCGGGGCGTGACCATCCATCCCGGTTCCGGGGCCCACTCGGGGACCCTGGTCAACGCCCTTCTGGCGCACTGCTCCGACCTCTCGGGGATCCGGGGGGTGGAGAGACCCGGGATCGTGCATCGTCTGGACAAGGATACCTCGGGGTTGATCGTCGTGGCCAAGGAGGACCGGGCCCACGTGGGCCTGTCGGTGCAGTTCGCCGAGCGTTCCATCCTGAAGATCTACCAGGCCCTGGTCCACGGCGTCCCACCGGCCCGAGGGGTGGTCGAGCAGCCCATCGCTCGCCATCGGGTTCACCGCCAGAGGATGGCCATCCGGCCCAACGGGCGCTCGGCGCGCACCGACTATGAGGTCCTGGAGGCCTTCGGGCAGGACTATGCCCTGCTGGAGCTGCACCTGCACACGGGAAGGACCCACCAGATTCGGGTCCACATGACCTGGCTTGGCCATCCCCTGGTCGGCGATCCGGTGTACGGGCGTCGACCCAATCCCTGGGAGCTTCGCGGCCAGGCCCTGCACTGTCGTCGCCTGGGCTTCTTCCACCCGGTCCTGAACCGTCCGATGGAGTTCGAGGCCCCCTTGCCCGAGGTCCTGGCCCGGATCCTGGAAGATCTCCGGGGGGGGATGGACCCGCTCCCGGACGATCCGCTCCGGTAGGACCAGACGGCTGCCCGAAGAAGGTCCATGCAGCCTGGAATCGCAGGAATGCGGGCCCAGGTCCAGCCCAGGGGAGAATGGTGGCGACATGGTGCGGATGCTGGCAGTTTTCTGTGTCCTGACGGTCCTGGAGGTGGCGGTGGCCCTGGCCTTGGGCCAGGCACCCGCCGAACGCCCGGGATGGTATGGCTTCGCCTTGACGGCCGTCGCCGCCTTGATGTGCGTCGGAGGGGTCGAGTCGGCGCGTTGGTTGTTGCGTCGGTCTCCGGCCGCCACGGCCCCCGGACCCTCTTCGGATTGGACCCGGTTGTGGCTGTGGACCGGGGTTCCGGGGGGGCTCTTCCTGGTTCTGGGCCTGTTGTCGGCCTGGGTGTCGTCCCCCTTCCTGGGTCCCAAGGCCAGCATGCTGTGGATGGGTCACTTCGTGACGGGGGCCATGGTCTGGTTGGGCGTGGCCTTCTGGCCTGTTCGGGATGTGCTGGGAACGCGCGATGCCAGTGGGCTGTCGCAGCGCTTGATGCAGGCCGGGCTGGGCTTTCATGGTCTGGGCATCGCCCTGTACCTGTGGGGCTACCCTGCGCTGCTCCGCGGACCCTGGAAGGTCGACCTCGGCCTGCTCTTCAGCTTGGCGGGGCACTACTACTTCGTCTTCTATGACGTCCTGCTGGCGGGCCTGCTCTGGGGCCTGGTGTTCCGCTTCTGGCAGCCCCCGGTCCGCTTGCCGCAGCCCTCGCACGAGTTCAACGGTTCAGAGCCCGAGGAAACGGAAGGGCCCCCCGCAGAGTAGCGGGAGGCCCCTGGAAGCCTCGAGTCGCGGGAGGTTCTACTCCTGCGTGGGAGGGATCTCCTCGGTCTGGATCCGGACCCGGCCGCTGGCCGGTTCGTACTCCGTCTTGATTCGGTACTCACGGGATCCCGGTTGCAGGGGGACGGGGATCGTGACTTCCTGTTGACCCTTGTAGTTGTTGGGCACGGTCTGCATGGAGCGTCCGTCCACCGTCATGAGCAGGCCGCCGGGAATCTGGTCTCCCAGGTTGGCCCACAGCTTGGGATTGCCCCAGGCTGCCCCGTGGGTCGAGTCGTAACGCTGGGGGACGATGCGCAGGGTCAGCATCTTGCGGCCCTTCAGGGGCACCCGCATGAGCTCGGGCGGACCGCCGGAGAGCAGCGGACCCATCCTCTGCAGCAGCGTCCCGTCAGCCCAGACCTCGAAGACTGCGGACCGGTTGGAGGGCGCTGAATCCAGATAGCCCACCAGGGTCTCCAGCATGTCGAACTTGCCGGCAAGCTCGTAGACGATGGTGGAATCGTTGGAGCCCCCCAGGCCGACCAGCGAGCCGAGGACTTCCTGGCCCCCCAGGCGGGCGTGGTCGGTGGACCAGTCGGTGTTGGTGAAGTAGTGGCGGCGCATCTGCACCAGTTCAATGACCTGGGGTTCCCCCAGGGCCGGGATCGCCAGCAGGGCCAGGAGGGCGCTGGTCAGGATGAGTCGTCGTGCGTTCAAAGGGCCTCCGTTGGGGGTCCGCTCCGAGGAGTCGGGATTCCGGGTGAGGTTGGTGTGGCGGAGGAGGCAGGTTATACGGAGGTGGGGCCGGGTCCTGCCCTGCGGGGCTTGCGCGGGTTGGATTGCCAGGCCTGGACCGCTCGTTCCTGGCGATGGATCTGCTCGGAGTCCGGCAGGCCCTCCAGGCGCAGGCTGCGGGCCAGATCCTTGAGCAGGCGGGCCAGGGCCGGGCGGTCCTCCGGCGGGGGTTCGGCATCCCCGGACTGGCTCCACGGGCTCTGGCTGGCGCCCTCGCCGATCTGTCTGCAATAGACCCCCTTGCGCCCACGATGGATGGACTCCTCGCCTCCGGTCGGAGCAGGAAGCTTCAGGTAGGAAGGGAGCGATCGCAGGTGTCCCCCCGCCAGCCGGCACAGGCCGAAGCGGGCCCGCGTGGCCAGGGCCTCGTTCCCCAGGGCCACGGCCAGGCTCACACAGGCCCGGAAATGGACCCGGGCGGCCTCGGGCACTCCGGCGGCGCGATAGGATTCGGCGCGGGCCAGGTGGTAGCGTGCCAGGCCCGTGCCGTAGTCGTGTTCCCGGCGAACCTCCAGGGCCTGCTGAAGCTGCGGCCAGGCTTCGGCGGGCAACCCGCGCTGCAGGGCCAGCCAGCCCAGGCGGTAGCGGATGCTGCTCTCCTGCCGGCGGTTCTTCAGCCCGCCATAGCCCTCGGCGGCCATCTGGTAGAACTCGACGGCCTGGTCCAGGTGGCCCTGCAGCTCGTGGGAGTTGGCCATCTGCAAGGCGATGTGGGCCTCCATGTCCAGATGGCCCGCCCCCCCCTGCTCCAGCGCCTCACCACAGATCCGCAGGGAGGGGCCCACGCGACCCAGGTCATAGAGCACCGAGGCGGCGTTGAAGAGCGCCGCGGCCCGGTTGTAGGGCTGGTTCATCCTGTGATAGCGCGCCGCCGCGTTGCGGAACAGCTTCAGCGCTTCCTTCTTCCGGCCCGAGCGGTCCAGGAGGATCCCCAGCTCCATCGCCAGCTCGGCCCCACGCTCCGGGGTCGAGCGGCGGCGGCGATGGATCTCATACAGGCGGGACATGGCGGCCAGGGCGTCGTCGCCCAGGCCTTCTTGTTCCAACCAGCGGATTCGGGCGCGCTCCACTCCGTATTGCAGCTCGAGGGAGTCCCCGGCCACTTCGGCGGAGATGCCCAGCAACACGCGTGCGGCCAGACGGTGCCCCTGGGCCAGGTGGACCTCCACATGGGCCTGGAGCTGGCGCAGAAGCGCCCGCCGGTCCTCGGCCTGGAGGCTCTCGAGCAGTCTCTTCCGCCTCTTCGGGCAGGAAACCAGGGCTTCGAGTCCTCGATCCGCCGGGTCGTGGGTTGATGCCATTCCCTCGTCCATCCATCCAGGGCCGCCCAGGAGCGCGAGCGCGCTCACCCCAATCTCGGATGCCCCATTATAGCATGGGCAGCAGGAGTCCATTGGAAGAGCCCGAACAGCGCCAGCGCGATTGCCCGGAGAATCCGGACGGCCACCGCCCCGAGGGCGGATGGTCGTCGGTCTTTTTGCATCCCCGAGACCCGACCGTCGCTGGACCGAGGAGCTCAGAGTCGTGAACAGAAACCAAGTCATGATCAACCTGGCGATCATCGCCGCCATCACAGCAGCCATCCTGCTGGGCTTCTTCGGGCTCTCGCCCGAGAACAGCCTGAAGCTGAAGCTGGGCCTGGACCTCCGGTCGGGGACCCACATCACCTTGCGCCTGCTGGAAGTCAAGGACCCCGAGACCGGGGAGGTCGTGCGGATCGATGAACAGATCCGCAACCGCAGCATCCAGGTCTTCACCCGGCGCCTGAACGCCATCGGGACCTCCGAGATCCTGATCGCCCCCGCGGGGCTGGACCGGATCATCGTCGAGATTCCCGAGATGACGGATCTGGAGAAGGCCAAGGAACTGGTCAAGAAGGCCGGTCGGCTGGAGTTCAAGGAGAAGCGTCTGGTGGACGGGGCCGTCGAGTGGCGCACCCGGATGGACGGGCGCTACATCGCCAAGGCCTCGGTGGCCAAGCAGGGGATGGGCGACGACTCGTGGGCCATCGAGTTCCAGATGACCAGCAAGGGAACCCGGGTCTTCGGGGATCTGACCACGGAGCTGGTCAACCAGCCCCTGGGCATCTTCTTCGACAACGCCATGGTCAGCGAGCCGGTGGTCCGCGAGCCGATCACCGGGGGCAGCGGGCAGATCAGCGGCGCGTTCACCTTGCAGGAGGCCAATGACCTGGCCAACATCCTCAACGCCGGGGCCCTGCCCGTGGACGTCGAGATCCTCGAGGCCTACACCGTCAGCCCGACGCTGGGTGAGGACTCCCTGCGGCGCAGCCAGATCGCCTCGCTGCTTGGGATCGGCATCGTGATGCTCTACATGCTCTTCTACTACCGGATCCCCGGACTGGTGGCCTCGGTGGCCCTGGTCGTCTACAGCATCTGGGTCCTGGGCTGCATGGTCATCCCCGGCCTGGAGTTCGTGCTGACCCTGCCCGGCATCGCCGGTTTCGTCCTCTCGATCGGGATGGCGGTGGACGCCAACGTCCTCCAGTTCGAGAGGGTCAAGGAGGAGCTCTGGAATGGCCGCTCGGTGCGGGCGGCCCTGGACCACGGCTTCGACCGCGCCTTCTCCTCGATCCTGGACGGCCACGTGACCACCTTCCTGGGCGCCATGATCCTGTTCTGGTTCGGAGCCAGCAGCGTGAAGGGCTTCGGCATCACCCTGATGCTGGGCACCGCCCTGAGCATGGTCACCGCCGTGTGGGTGACCCGCCAGCTCCTCTACTTCCTGACCGATTTCCTCAAGATCGACGACCAGTCGATGTACGGCGCGTAGGAGGCCCGGGACGTGAACTTCAATCTCAGCACCCCTGAAATCATCTCCCTGGCCCTCTGGTCCGTGGCGCTCGTCGCCCTGGTCGTGTGGGGGCAGTCCTGCCGCAAGAGGCACCGCGACTTCGTCGGCAACCGGAAGGTCTTCTACCTCATCAGCGCGATCGTGCTGGCGGTGGCCCTGGGCGGGCTTCTGGTCAAGGGCCTGAAGTTCGGCCTGGACTTCACCGGCGGCACCATCGTCGAGGTGGGAGCGCCCCAGAAGGTGTCCGCCACCACCGGCGAGCTGGCCACCTGGCTCAACCAGAGGTTCCCCGACATCCAGGACGTGCAGATCCAGATGGGGCAGACCATGGAGGTCGCCCCGGACGGCAAGTCCTACCAGAAGATCCTGATCCGGGCCAAGGGCCAGGGCGAGCGGGTCGAGCTGGAGCCCGAGGAGTGCACGGCCGTGACCCAGGCCCTGCAGGAGCACCTCAACGTCGGCGAGCTGGTGCCGCTGTCGATCACCAGCATCGGCCCCACCGTGACCGGAGAGCTCAAGCGCGGGGCCATCCTGGCCCTGGTGGTGGCCCTGGTCCTGCAGTTGCTCTACATCACCCTGCGCTTCGGCAACCAGTTGCGCTTCGGCGTGGCGGCGGACCTGGCCCTGGTGCACGACGTGATCATCATGACCGGCCTGTACGCCCTGGCGGGATTGCAGATCGACTCGCCCTGGGTGGCCGCCCTGCTGACGGTGGCGGGGTATTCGGTGATGGACTCGGTGGTCATCTTCGACCGGATCCGCGAGCAGATCAAGTCCCACAAGGGGACGTTCGCCCAGGTGGTCAACGAGTCGCTGAACCAGACCATGACCCGCTCGATCAACACCACCCTGACCACGGTCGTGGTCTGTGTGGCCCTGTACTTCTTCGGGGGGGTCACCCTGAAGAGCTTCGCCTTCGCCCTCCTGGTCGGCATCATCTCGGGGGCCTACTCCTCGATCTTCGTGGCCGGGCCCCTCCTGGTCGAGATCGACGGCTGGGCGCGTCGGCGCGACGCGACGCGGGCCCAGGAGCGTCGGGCGGCTGCCGAGGAGCGGGCTCGCGAGCGGGGAGTCTCCTCCAAGATGGACCAGGACGAACACGAGTACCCCACCCCAGGCGAGCTGCCTGAGGCGTCCGGGGCAGCCTCCACGGGGGCTTCCCGGGCCCGGCGTCGGGTCAAGGGCACCCGTCGGCGCGCCTGAAGCCTTCAAGACCCCGCCAAGGGCGCCGGACCCGATGAGGACCGGCGCTCCTTTGCTGTACGGGACCGCTGGAAGATCCATAGGAAGACAGGCTTCGCCTGAAGAAGGGGGCACGAGCCCATGACGACGCCCGCATCTCCTCCGACGCCGGGGGCCGACCCACCGGACTCTTCGCCTGCTGCCCCGGAGGTCCGGACCTCCGGGAAGAGGCCCCTGGCCCCGGCCGTCCAGTCGGCTTCGAAGGTCTGGCGCAAGGTGGTGGGAGGGATCGGCTTCTCGCTGGCCTTCGGCGCTGCGACGGCCGGCTCGATCCTGCTGTTCCGGATGCTCAACCGCACCCGGGTGCACGGTCTGAGGAACATCCCCTCCCGGCACGACAACGTCCTGTACTGCCTGAACCACAACTCCATCCTGGACAACTTCGCCTTCGAGGTGGCCGCCTACATCCCCAAGATCCTCTTCCGGCCCCGCTACCTGCCGATCAGCCTGGCCGACCGCAAGAACTTCTTCGGGGATCCCGACTCGCGCAAGTTCAAGGACCAGGTCCTGCGCCTGCTGGGGCGCCACTTCTTCCGCCACCTCAAGGCCCATCCGGTGGACCGCCGCTCGGGCGACCTCGAGCAGGTCGACCAGTGGATCGAGCTGCTCAAGGAGAACATCGTCATCGTCTTCCCTGAGGGAACCCGGACTCGGACCGGGGAGATCGGCCCGGGCAAGCCCGGGGTCGGGAAGCTGATCCATGATGCCCGACCGACCGTCATCCCCGTGCACATGACCGGCACCGGGGAGGTCCTGGGGGTGGGGATGCGCATCCCCGACGTCTTCAAGACCATCGAGGTCTTCATCGGCGAGCCGATGGACCTCCAGGCCCTGCTCGCCCGTCCGCTTCCCCAGGACCGCAAGGAGCAACTGGCCTTCTATGCCGAGATCTCGGATGCGGTCCTGGCCGTGATCCGCGACCTGAACCCCGCCGTCAAGAAGGAATCCTCCGAGCCGGCGGGCTCTGGAGGAGGAGACTCCTGAACGGCCTGGCGACACCGCCCCCTGGAGCGGGGGAGCCCCCGCGCACCTTCCGCCACGCCGTTCTGGAGGCCCTGGCCGGTCGGCCCCCGTCCTTTCCCGCGCGCCGGGACCCCGGGTTGGAGACCCTGTGCCTCCTGATCCTGACGGCACTGGCCCTGGGGGCGGCGGCGTGGTGGCTGCGAGAGGTCCTGGTCCCGTTCGTCTTCGCGGTCTTCCTCAACTTCGCGCTGCGCCCCCTGATCGACCTGATGCACCTGCGCCTGCGACTGCCCCGTCCCCTGGCCACGGCGATCACCCTCCTGGTCGGCGTCCTGGTCCTGGTCTCGCTGGCGGCGGTGGTCTCGGCCTCGGTCATGCAGTTGACCCAGAGCGGCCAGGACTACCAGGCTCGGGTGGGTCAGCTCCTGGAGAGGGTCCTGGCCTGGCCTTGGATGAACCGCTTCGGTCTGGACCCCCAGCGACTCCTGAGCTCCCTGGTGGATTCGGCCGCCGCCTCCTTCACGCAGATCCTGGGGGGGCTCTTCAACGCCCTCTTCAGCCTGGTCTCCCACGGGGTGGTGGTCTTGATCTACCTGGTCTTCCTGCTCTTCGGATCGACCTCGCCCTCGCGGACGGAGGGGGTGTGGGGGGACATCCGCTCCAGCATCGAGCACTACCTCTCGGCCAAGGCCGGGATCTCGTTGTTCGTGGGCGCCTTGACCTGGCTGGTGCTGTACCTCCTGGGGGTTCCCCTGGCGCTGGTCTTCGGACTGCTGGCCTTCGCCTTGAACTTCATCCCCAATATCGGTCCGATCGTCGCCACCCTGCTGCCTCTTCCGGTGGTCTTGTTGAGCCCGGACTTCGGATTGTGGATCGCGTCGCTGGCCATCGTCGTGCCCGGCACGGTCCACTTCGTTGTGGGGCACCTGGTGGAGCCCCGGGTCATGGGCCATCGGCTGGAGCTGGACCCGGTGGTGGTCCTGCTGACGCTGATGCTGGCCAGCGTCGTCTGGGGGCCCGTCGGCATGCTGCTGGCCACACCCATGACCGCGGTGGCCCGGATCCTGCTGGCCCGGATGCCCCTGACGGCGCCCGTGGCGGTGGTGCTGGCCGGGCGCGCCCGTCGCCCGGTGCACCCCGAGGAGAACCTGGTTGCGAACGAGACCGGGGAGGATTCGCCCGCATCGCAGGCGTAAGCCTTCTGCCTGATCAGTCCGAGGAGGTTCCCATGCGCATCCTGCACACCATGATCCGGGTCGGCAACCTGGAGCGTTCCATCGACTTCTACACCCGTGCTTTGGGAATGAAGCTGCTGCGCAAGACGGACTATCCCGAGGGGAAGTTCACCCTGGCCTTCCTGGGCTACGCTCCCGAGTCCGAGGCCGCGGTCCTGGAGTTGACCTGGAACCATGGCGTCGAGAGCTACGAGCTGGGCAACGGCTACGGGCATCTGGCCTTGGGGACCGACGACATCCACGCGGCCTGCCGCCACATCGAGGAGCAGGGCGGACGGGTCACCCGCGCTCCGGGCCCGATGAAGCACGGCACCACGGTCATCGCCTTCGCCGAGGATCCCGATGGCTACAAGGTCGAGTTGATCCAGGAAGGGACGCATTGAATCCCGGGGGCCGGTGGGGGGGCTTCCACGGCAGGTTCAGAGGGGGTTGAAGTCGCCCGGGGTCTCGGCGCCAAAGGCCGGATAGGCCTTGACCGAGGCCTGTCCGTCCGCGGTCAGGGCCATCTTGACGTGGTTCAGCGAGCACCAGGCTCCCCCGCTCGGGGCCCGGTGCTCGGCCAGGCGCAGGAGGGCCCGAGCCCGGTCGGGCAGACACAAGCCCATGCGGACCAGACGCACCGCCAGTTCACCCCAGGCTTCGGCCCGCCAGAGGTAGGCCTCGATGCTGACCGAGGACTCCGTGTCGGGGTGGATCGCGGCGGCCGCCACGAGCCGTTCCGCCAGGCCTCCGAAGAGGGCCTCCACCTGTTGGTGGCGTCGGCCCAGCCATCCGGAGAGGGACCTGGCGTTGGGAACAGCCAGCATCAAGCGGGCGGGTGAGCCCGCTCGCGGGTAGAGGAAACCCAGGCCGGCCAGGGTCCCCTCCGGACAACGGCGCAGCAGATCCTTCAGCGCGGCGCGGTCCTCCGGGCCCAGAGCCTGGCCCCTGGACCCCTCCCAAAGGTGCTGAAGGATCTGCCAGGGGCCCTGGCCTCCCTCGGTGGCCCCGAAGGTGACGAAGCTGGAGGGCAGGGGCAGCGGCTCGTCGGCATCCAGGTCGAATTCCAGGGTCCAGGCGCCGTGGCGGGTGGGCCAGGGTGGGCCTTGGCTCTCCAGATGCCGGGCCAGGGGATGCAGGGGTTCCCAAGGCTGGCCCGCCAGCCAGGTCCCGGCCCGCCGCAGCGGTTCGGTATCCAGCGCCGGACAGATCCACAGATCCACCGGTTGGCCTCGGCCGACCAGGCGGCACTCCAGCCCTGCCAGGTAGCATTCCGGCAGGCGCTGCGCCGCCTGCTCGACCCGCCGCAGGCGGTCGGGCGGAATCAGGGCTGGAGGAAGACGCGAAGCCACCGTCCTGAGCAGGGCGGCCAGAGTCCCGGCGGGGGCAGATCCTGGGGCCAGGGGGCGCCTCCTAATCGTGGTGGATCTTGCGGAACCGGTGGGGCTGGAAGGCCTTGTCGCCCATCCGTCGCACGCGGTCTTCCTCATACTCGCTGTAGTTGCCGTGGTAGAAGTGCACGCGACCCTGGCCTTCGAAGGCCAGGATGTGGGTGGCGATGCGGTCCAGGAACCAGCGGTCGTGGCTGATCACCATGGCGCAGCCGGGGAAGTCCAGCAGGGCCTCTTCCAGCGCTCGCAGGGTGTCCACGTCCAGGTCGTTGGAGGGCTCGTCCAGGAGCAACAGGTTGCCGCCGCTCTTCAGCAGCTTGGCCATGTGGACCCGGTTGCGCTCGCCTCCGGAGAGGTCGCCGACCCTTTTTTGCTGGTCGTGGCCCTTGAAGTTGAAGAGGGCCGCGTACTGGCGGGCGGGCATCTCGCGCTTGCCCACCAGCACCGGATCGCACCCGTCGGAGATCTCCTCCCAGACCTGTCGGTCCTCCTGCAGGGCGTCGCGGCTCTGGTCGACGTAGGCCAGGGCCACGCTCTCGCCCAGCTTCAGGGTGCCCGAGTCGGGCTCTTCCTGGCCCACGATCATCCGGAACAGGGTGGTCTTGCCCGAGCCGTTGGGGCCGATGATCCCCACGATGCCTCCCCGAGGCAGGCTGAAGCTCAGGTCCTGGATCAGGGTCCGGCCATCATAGCCCTTGCAGAGGTTCTCCACCTCCAGCACCTGGGTGCCCAGGGGGGGGCCGGGTGGGATGCGGATCTCCGAGTTCTCGGTCCGCCCCTCATAGTCCCGGGCCGAGAGCTCTTCGAAGGCCTTCAGGCGGGCCTTGCCCTTGGCCTGACGGGCCTTGTGCGAGAGGCGCACCCATTCCAGCTCGCGCTTCAGCGTGCGCTGGCGGGCGCTCTCTTCGCGCTCCTCCTGGGCCAGGCGGGCCTCCTTCTGTTCCAGCCAGCTCGAGTAGTTGCCCTTGAAGGGGATTCCCCGGCCGCGATCCAGCTCCAGGATCCAGCCCGCGACGTTGTCCAGGAAGTAGCGGTCGTGGGTGACCGAGACCACGGTCCCCTCATACTGCTCGAGGTGCTTCTCCAGCCAGGCGACTGCCTCGGCGTCGAGGTGGTTGGTGGGCTCGTCCAGGAGCAGCAGGTCCGGCTGCTGCAGCAGGGTTCGGGCCAGGGCCACGCGGCGCTTCTCGCCTCCCGAGAGGTGATCGATGGCCGAGTCGCCCGGTGGGGTCCCGATGGCCCGCATGAGGATTTCGGCCACCCGGTCCAGTTCCCAGCCGTCGCGAGCCTCGATCTCATCCAGAAGCCGGCCCTGCTCGGCGATCAGGCGATCCATCTCGTCGGGATCTGCGACCTCCCCGAGGCGCTCCGAGACCTCTTCGTAGCGCTTGAGCAGGGCCACCACGTCGGCAGCCCCCTGGCGCACGTTCTCCAGGACCGTCAGTTCAGGATCCAGTTGCGGCTCCTGGGGCACATGTCCGATGGTGATGCCGCCGGCAGGCTCGGCATGGCCCTGGAAGTTGCGGTCTTCGGTCGCCATGATGCGCAAGAGCGTGCTCTTGCCGGCGCCGTTGGGACCCAGCACGCCGATCTTGGCGCCCGGGAAGAAGGCCAGGGTGATGTCCTTGAGGACCTGTTTCTGGCCGTGCACCTTGTTCAGGTGGTGCATGGTGAAGATGTACTGATAGGACATGAGCCCGCGCTTCGCCACCTTGGGGAGTGGCCCTGCCCGCCGGGGGAGGGGTCAGGGCTGGAAGAAGGCCTCCGAACCGGGGTGGAAGACCTCTCTTGGCATGGAGGGTGACAGGGGAGGGATCTCCTCCGGGTGATACCACTCCAGGAGCTGGGTTTCGGGGTCGGCAGTGGACAGCGCCCCGCCGACCACGCGGCAGTCGAAGAGGATCACGCAATACTCGACGGTGTCTCCGTTGAGGTAGGTGTTGCGGAAATGCTCGCCGCCCAGGACGGCCCGCACGCGGACCGGCTCGACGAGCAGGCCCGTCTCTTCCTGGACCTCGCGGCGGACGGCCTGGGCTGGAGTCTCGCCGGGTTCGATGGCGCCACCGGGGAGGGACCACTCGCCGTCCTCGGCGCGCAACTGGATCAGGAAACGACCAGCGGCGTCGCGCACCAGGGCGCCGACTCCGGGCATCAGGAGGAGATCGTGGTCGATCCGCGTGCGCAGGGAGTGGATGTAGGAGGATTCCATGGGCTTGAGGTGGGGGAGGCCCCGGGTCCGGGCGCCTCCCCCTCCCGGATTCTAGGCTTTCAGCAACCGGGCTTGAAGTCGGATCTCGACGCCAGCCAGGGCCTTGGAGACGGGGCATCCCTTCTTGGCGCCTTCGGCCTGCTCCTGGAAGGTGGCTTCGTCGATGCCGGGGACATCGGCCTCGCTCTCCAGATCGATGCGGGTGATGGCAAAGCCACCCTCCACCTTGCCCAGGTGGACCTTGGCGTGGGTCTGGATCCGGCGGGGGGCGAAGCCGGCCTGGGCCAGGCCATGGCCGAAGGCCATCGAGAAGCAGCCAGCGTGGGCGGCGCCGATCAGCTCTTCGGGATTGGTGCCGGTGCCCTCCTCAAAGCGGGAGCCGAACGAGTACTGGCCCTCGAAGGCCCCGCTTCCCAGCTTCATGCGGCCCTTGCCGGAGACCAGGTCGCCTTCCCAGAGGGCCTCTGCGGTGCGTGCGGGCATGTGAACCTCCACGGGGTGATTTCTTGCTTGGAAGGTCTACCCATCTTGCGGGGGCCTGGAAACCCCCGAGGTCAGGAATGGGTACACCTCGCCAAGCTGGTTTCGCAGGGCGAGGGGATCTCCCTGGTAATGCAGGGCCTTCATGCCCAACCTGGAGGCCGCCTGGACGTTGCTCGGGTTGTCGTCCACGAAGACGGCGCCCTCCAGGCCGAACCCGTGGCGAGTCGCCAGGAGCCTGAAGAAGGCAGGGTCGGGCTTGCCGAACCCCACCTCACCCGAGATCAGGATTCCGTCAAAGGCTTCCAGGAAGGGGAAGAGAGGGCGGGCCAGGGGCCAGGTCTCGGCCGAGAAGTTGCTCAGGGCGAAGAGGGGCACGCCCGCCAGGCGGAGTTCCTCCAGCAGGATCACGTTGGAGTGGATCGGGTCCCCGATCATCTCCAGCCAACGCTCCCTGAAGGCCCGGATGGGCTCTTCGTGGGCCGGGTGGCGGGCCACCAGGTCGGCCACGCCTTCCGCAAAGCTCCATCCGCAGTCCAGCCGGTCGTTCCAATCGGAGGTGACGACCTGGTCCAGGAACCGCTCCAGCTCTTCGGGTTCGGGGAAGAACTTCCGGAAGAGCCGGCGGGGCTCATACTCCAGCAGGACGTTTCCCAGGTCGAAGATGGCGGGCGTCATCGGTCTTCGTTGGACTCCTTCTCAAGCCAAATGCAAAGGACCCTGACCGTGGGCCAGGGTCCTTCGTCAGAAGAGGATTTCGGGCTAGCGGCGCCGACGCCGCCGGGCGGCAATCGCCTTCTTCTTGCGACGCACACTGGGCTTGTCGTAGTATTCCCGCTTCTTGACCTCGGCCAGTACGCCTTCTTTCTGGCACTGACGCCGGAAACGCTTCAAGGCAACATCAATCGGCTCACCGTCGATGACTCGGGTCTCCATATTCGCGCTCCCTCCTTTCGTCACGGCCAGGTACCGGGAGTCGGTGACATGCCGAGTTGATATCTTGATTCGGTCTGCCCGGAGGCAGGCCGGCGTTCAAACTTGCACTATGATAGGCGTTGAGTCGGATCCTGTCAAGAAAATTCCTGGCAGTTCCAAGAAATCCGCGACATTGGAGGGCGCAGGCTGGACGGCATGTCCGAATGCTCGGGACGGTCGGGGGGTTGGTGCCCACGTCCGAAAAGGCCGAGAATCCTGGCTGCAGCCATCCGCAGAGGTCCCTTGACATCGGCGCGGGAACTCTCCAGAATTCAGGAAAGGGTTTCATTTCCCCGGACTGCGGGAAGGGAGGCGAGAACCATCCGCTCCTTCGAACAGCACCGTCCGTCAGGTCACACCCTGATCGAGTTGATGGTCATGTTGACCATCATCGGGTTGCTCCTGGCCCTCTTCATCCCCCGCCTGGCCCTGAGTCGGGCCCGGGCCACCCACTCGGCCTGCGTCTCGAACCTCCGGAACATCGGGGCGGCCCTGCAGATCTACGCCAACGACAACGAGGGCGACTATCCCGACAACCTGCAGACCCTGACCATCGGGAACCCCGCACCCCTGGGCCGGATCCCTACCTGCCCCAGCGACAACAGCGACTACCAGACCGCCTACCAGGTGAACCACGAGGACAAGAGATTTACCCTGGCATGTAACGGCGTGCATCATCTGCAGATGGTCCACGTCGAGAAGGGGTATCCGCAGTACTACTCCACCGGCCAGCTCGATCAGGAGGGCAAGCCATGACCCGACGCCTCCACTCCAGCCGTTCGGTCGAACGCGCCTCACCAGGCAGGTTGCCTTGAAGAAGCGCGGGCGGGGAATGCAGTTGGAGTTGAGGGCGGGCCTGACTCCGATCGGGGGCGTCTTCGGTGCGCTGGCCCTGGGGGTCGCCGCCTTGTTGATCCGGATCGGGTGGCGCAACCTCGAGGTCTTTCCCGTGGCAGGGGGATTGGACGGGACCCTGATTTTCGCCGGCCTGCCCCTGGGGTTGGGCCTGTTGCTGGTCGTGCTGACGGTCGCTCCCCTTCTCGGCGCCTCTGGGACGGTCATCACCGTGAGCCGGGAGGGCCTGCGCTATGCCGGCCGGAACGTGTTCTTCGACGCCAACTGGGGGCGCTTGATCTACCTGGGTCCTGGCCGTCGGCTCAAAGGCTTCCGGAGCCTGGTGATCGGGACCCGCGAGACGAGGGTTCGGGTGGACGAGTTCTTCTTCCCCAACTTCGACCGCCTGGTCGGCTTCCTGGACCGGGTGATGGAGAAGGGGAGCGGGGGAACACCCGAGGACGAGGACGACTGAGCCTTCCTTGGTGACCCGGGTGGTCCACGGGCCCCCGAGTCGCCTCGGGGCCCGTGGGTGCGGGGGGGTCAGGAACCCACCAGCTCGAGATAGCGCGGTCCGGGTTGGGCTTCGAAGTTGCGGAAGTGCTGGTTGAAGAGTTCTTCGAGCCCCGCCTTGTCGGTTCCGTCGAAGTAGACCTTGGATTTCGCGTCGGTCCCGGAGGGGCGCAGGCAGATGTCGCGCACGCACCCGCCGGGGGCGAACCACAACTGCAGGCCATCCGACCAGACATCCACGCGCTCCAGGCGCGCCCAGTCCTCGCGCATCCCGGGCATGGCCTCGGTCAGGATCTCGCGGACCTCCTGCAAGGTCAGGGGACGCCCGCTCCGGGTGAGCGACGGGTCGCTCATGGCCCGGGCCAGGGTCCTGAAGTAGTTGTTGAAGCGATCCTTCTCTTCGATGCCTGCAGCCTTGGCCCGGGCCAGCTCCTCGGGGTCGAAGATGGCTTCGTTGTAGTGGACCTTGTCGCCCCGAAATTCCATCGGGTGGGCGATCCGGCTCTCTTGGAAGAGGCGGTCCAGGTTGTGGTGCAGGTAGATCCTCGCCTGACAGCCTGGCTCGCGGGATTCCAGGTAGAGACGGGCCATCAGGGCCACCGCCGAGATGCAGGCCTCGCCGCTGCTCTTCTCGCGCATGGCGATCACGCTCTGCCCCAGCAGGTTGGGGATCGGCTCCCGGGGGCCGCCGATCTTTCCGCCGCTTTCTTCGCCGGCGTGATGCACCTTGGGCCTGGAACCGATCCGGATCCGGTTGCCCAGCTCGTCCTGCACCTCGATCGGCTGGCCGGGCTGCCGCTGCATGGCAGCCTCCACCTGCCGCTGCACGGCGGCGATCTCCTTGAAGCCGACGGGCGTGCGGACCACGGGGATTCCGTGGAACTCGGCCCATTCGTCCCAAGACAGCGCCGAGACGTAGGTGTGCACGTCGAAGCTGGAATGCTCGCCCCAGGTGCCTTCTCCGACCATCTGGACCCGGTCGTTCTCGGCCAGCATCAGGAAGAACTGGTTGGGGGAGTAGATGGCAAAGCGCCGCTCGGCGCCCAGCGGCAGGCTGGTCACGCCCAGGCGCTCGAGGTTTCCCGCCTCCGAGGCGGGCACCACCTGGCCGACCACGAAGCGATCCGAATCCGGGTCGACGTTGAAGAGGGTCTGCCCCAAGGGGGCGTCCCGCAGCAGAACGTCATAACCCGCCGATCGCACCACCTGGGGGAGGCTGGCGTCGACGCTGTCGTGGACGACCTCGTAGCCCTCCCCGGTCTTCTTCCGGGCTACCCGGAATCCGATGTTGTGGAAGAACGGGTCCTCCTCGGTGCGCAGGAAGCCCCCCTCAAAGGCCTTGAGGATCCCCAACTCCTTCAGGACCGGCTCGAGGGTCCGGTAACCCGCGCCTCCGAAGAAGTCCAGCTTGAGCCGCATCCCCTGGTCGATGGCGCGGCCGATCAACGCCAGGGCCTCCTCCGAGGCCGGGCCCTTGCGCAGGTAGTCGGCGTACAGGCGCCCCATCCGGGGATAGGTCAGCGAACGGTGCAGGTGGGCATCGTCTCGGGCAGACAGCCGGAGGGTGTAGCCGGTGGTCTCGACCTGGTGCAGGATGTCCCGCATGTGGGCCACGATGCGGGCATATTCCGGAGGCAGGTACTGCGAGCCGTCCGGCCCCAGGATCTTGTCGCTCTGCTTCTGGGGCGCGCCGTGGCTGGAGGTGTAGTAGTCCCCTCCCGACAGTCCCAGCATGTAGGTCAGGAAGCTCCACAGGAAGATCGTGGAGGTGTCCTGGCAGGAGGGGTCCTCGGTCAGGAAGACGTGCAGGCCTTGAGCAGCATAGATCCGGGAGGTCAAATCCACGAAGCGAGGGGTGTTGGAGCGGACCTCTCCCCCGACGATGCGGATCGGGTTCTGGCGGGCGAAGCGCATGGCCTCCGCCAGGTCCATCCCGAAGATCTCCTCGATGGTCTCCACGCCGACCGGCCCCAGGCGGGTTGCGACCTCTTCCGGGGAGATCTGCGGCAGGCCGGCGACCCGCTCCTGGTGGAGTTCCTTCACCAGGCGGCTGAGCGACTCGCTCATCAGGGCCAGGATGTACTCGTTGATCCGGTAGCGGTGGTCCCAAGGACACAGGACGTTCTGGTTCTCGCGGACCCCTGCCGTGGAGACCTGGGCCTCGGCGGCGAAGGCTTCGACCTGGGCGCGCAGGTCGATCTTCCGGGCCAGCTCCGGAGTCAGGCGGACCTCCAGGGGACCCGGATCCTCCAGGCGGAAGGGAGGTGAGTCCTCAAAGGACCAGTTCCTGGCTTCCCATTCCGTCATGCTGCGGCGGGTCTGCTCGAGGTAGTAGGCTCGCATCTGCTGCGGAGTCATCTCCGGGGTGACCTCGACGGCCACGGGAATCTGGGCCACGGCTCTTCCTCCTTGGGGCTCCCCGGTTCCGGGCCGAGGAGAGGGTCTCCAGGCACCGCCCGGGAGGGCGGACCGAATGGGGCTCTTTCGGGGAACAGGAGGCTCCCCCTGCGGGTCTTCCAGCGCCAGGGCCGGGGTGCACGGAACCAGGAGGCACCAGGCCAGCCCGCAGGCCAGGGCCATCCGACCCGCCAGGGGAACGGTCACAGCGTGCTCGGGCACGGCTCAGCTCTTCGGCGCGGCCTTGCGGGAACGCGTCGGTTTGGTGGCCGAGTCGCCTGGGGCGGTCTCTGAGGTCTTCTTGGCAGCCCTGGCCGAGGTCGACTTCGCCGTCTTGGTGGCGGTCGTCGCCTTGGTGGCCTTGCGCGTGGCCGTCTTGCGCGTCGCCGACTTCCCTGTCGAGGTCTTGCCCCCCGCGGTCTTCCGGGTGGTGGTCCTCCCTCGCGAGGGGGCCGCCTCTTTCTCGGACTCCTCCGCGGTCCTGGCGCGCGCTCCGCGACGCCCTGCCGAGGGCGCCCGGGGGGGGAATTCAAAGCCGTGCTTGCCGGTGTCCTTGAGCAGCAGCCAGGCCTTGAACGGCTTGCCGAAGCGCGAGATGAAGTTCTCCAGCAGGGCGGTCTTCCTCTCGGCCAGGTAGGGCTGCACCTCCTCGCGGGAGATCTCCCGCTGGCAGACCACGCGGGGCAGGGTCAGCCCGGACTTCCTGTCGGTCTTTTCGACGCAGACTCCCAGGCAGCGATAGTGGGTCGGGGTCTCCACCACCTGACACTCCGGATGGAAGGGACACTCGCCCAGCGGCTCGTCGCTGACGGGGAGGGCCGCCGGGGTGTCCGGTGCGTCGTCCGAGCGCTCGGCCTCCAGCTCACACTCGCCGGTCGGGGTCAGGCGCAGACGGGCCCGATAGGCCTGGCCCGAAGAGGTTGCGAATCCTTCCAGGAAATCGGTCTGGCCGGCCGAGAGCAACTCTTCGACCGTGCGTCGGTCCAGGTAGCGTCCCGCGCGGTCCTTCCAGAGGATGAACCCGCACTCGCCATCGCCTTTGCCCTGGTTGCCTTCACAGGCGTAGAATCGGGCCTGCTCCCGGACCTTCCGCACCCGGCAGAGCGGGCAGGAACCCAAGGGGGGCTCTTCGGCGAAAAGCCCGGCGTATTCGAAGTTGCGGGCCCGTTCGACGATCTCGATGGTGTAGTCCTGGATTTCGGACATGTAGTCATCGCGCTCATGCGCGCCCTCTTCGACCTGGTGCAGGCGGAACTCCATCTCGCCGGTCAGCTCGGGCGAGGCCAGTCGCGAGACCTCGATGCGGCGCAGCATGTCGATCAGCAGGATGCCCTTGGTGGTCGTCTTCAGGGCCCCCTTCACCCGCTCCACGTACTTTCGGGTGATCAGGGCCTCGATGATCTCCGCCCGGGTGGCCGGGGTCCCCAGCCCCTTTTCGTGGAGGATTCGCGAGAGCTGCTCGTCGTCGACGTTCTTCCCGGCGTTCTCCATCAGGCTGAGCAGCCGACCTTCGTTGATGCGGGCGGGGGGGCGGGTCTCGTCGGCGCGGGCCTCCAGGGTGAGGTTGCGGGCCGGGACGTCGCGCGTCTTGTCCTGACCTGGGACCAGGGCGGGCAGCTCGCGGTCCTTCTCGGACTCGGCGTCGCGCCCGTACACCTCATACCATCCGGCCTTGGCCAGGTGGCGGGAACGCGTGCGGAAGTGGTTCTTGGCCACGACGGTGACCCGCTCGACCTTGATCCAGGTGGCCGGGGGATGGAAGGCGGCCAGGAAGCGCCGGACGATCAGGTTGTAGATCCTGGCTTCGTCGGGTCGCAGTCCGGCCGGAGCCACCTCGGTGGTGGGGATGATCGCGAAGTGGTCGCTGACGCCCTTGGCATCGAAGATCCGGGCCTGGTTCTGCAGGCCCTCCTTCTGGAGGTGGCGGGCTGCCCTTCCGTACAGCGGGAAGTCCAGCAAGCCGTCCGCCGGTCGCCCCGCCTTCCCTTCCAGCATGCGCAGGACGTCCTGGACGGGCCCCCGATAGTCGGGAGGCAGGCAGCGCGAGTCGGTTCGCGGGTAGGTGATCAGCTTGTGGGCTTCGTACAGCCTCTGGGCAGCACCCAGGGTGTTCCGGGCCGACATCCCGAAGCGGCGGTTGGCCTCCCTCTGCAGGGTGGTCAGGTCGAAGAGCGGCGGAGCCGACTCGTTCTGCGGCTTGCGGGTCTCCTCGGCCACCCCCGGGTTGCCGCGCACGGCTTCGAGGATTTCTGAGAGCCGGGCCTCGTCGGGGATCCAGTCGTCCTTGCGCGGGTGGTCGGGGTCCCCGCGAAAAGACGGGTCGAACCAGGTGGCCTCGTACTCGTGAGCGCCGGAGTTCCCGTCGGGGGCCACGAAGCGGCCCTGGATCCGCCAGAAGGGGGTCGGGCGGAAGGAGAGGATCTCCAGCTCCCGGTCCACCAGCATGGCCAGGGTCGGGGTCTGCACCCGGCCTGCGGACCAGGAGTTCTTCTCGGTGCGGGTCTTCATCCGCCGGGTCAGGGCCCGGGTCGCGTTCATCCCGATCAGCCAATCGGCCTCCGAGCGGCATCGGGCCGCGTCGCCCAGGCGATCGTATTCGGAGCCGGGGCGCAGATTCTGGAAGCCCTGACGGATGGCCTCGGGGGTCATCGACTGCAGCCAGAGGCGCCGGCTGGGCTTGCGGATCTTCAGGTAGTCCAGGATCTCGCGGAAGATCAACTCGCCCTCGCGGCCGGCATCACAGGCGTTGACCACATCCGTGACGTCCTTGCGGTGGAGCAGCTTCTTGAGCATGGTCAGGCGGGCCGAGTTGCCCTGCTTGGGCTTGAGTTCGAAGGGGGAGGGGAGGATCGGCAGATCCTCGAGCTTCCACTGACGGTAGCGGGGGTCGATTTCGTCGGGATCCTTGAACTCGACCAGGTGGCCCACGGCCCAGGACACCACCCAGGCCTCGCTCTCCAGGTATTCCTTGTGGTCTTCAAAGCCGCCCAGGGCCTTGGCGATATCGCGGGCCACGCTGGGTTTCTCGGCAACGATCAGGGACTTGGACAACAGGGACCTCCCAAATAGCAACAGGCACGGGGGCTTTTGCGTGATTCTACAGGGAACCGGTCATCCGTCAAGGCGCCAGGTGCGACCTGACCGGGAGCTCAGAGGCCTCCGGATCTAGCCGCAACCCCCGATCAGGGCCATCAGCAGGCCGGCGATTCCGACCAGGAAGAGACAGCCGCACCACCCCGAATTGTCCGCGGCGGGCTCGACGTACTTCGTCCCCACGACCTTCTCCAGATCCCCCAGGAACGGTTCGTAGCTGGCGCACAGGGCCGGATACCGGGTCCGGAGCCTGGTCAGGCCGGCCCGGATCTCCGCGGGTGGCCAGGTCGGCACGGTCTCGAAGGCCTTCCCGATTCCCTGGACATGCTCTTCCTTGTGCTCTCCGAGCGGGTCTGCGGCCATGCAGCGCATCAACCCCGCCACCCCGCGAAGCACCTCGGGAAGCTGGGGGTCCTGGCAGGCCCGGTCCCCTTCCGCCAGGATCGGAGCCAGCCTGGCGCCCAGGGCCTCCATCTGGTCCACCAGCTCCTGGTTGCGCCGATAGAAGGTCGGACAGCTCTTCTTCAGGATGGCGCTCCATTTCAAGAGCACCTCCGGCTTGATCCGGGGAAGAAGTCCCACCGTCTCGTTCCACCGGGCCTGCAACGGCTCCCGTTCCTCCTCGGAGGCGACGCAGAGCTGCAGCTCCAGCGCCAGCATGATCTTCAGGAACTCCTCGTCCTCGGGGACCCTCTCGAATTCCCGCGCCACCTCCGCCAGTTGCTTGAAGTCCTCGGCCATCTCGCGCATCCAGGGCTCGTCGGGTGCGAACTCCAGGGCCGCCGCGGCCAGCCGGCCGGCCGGCACGAAGGCTCCTGCCCGGGCCGCGCGCAGGGCGGATTCGGCGAAGTGCCACCCGACGTACTTGATCGACTCCGCTTCAGCCGAGAGCCCCCCGATGCGTCGCAGGGTCTGCTCGAACCCCGCCGGGTCCTCGCGGTCCAGATGGATCAGGCAGGCCAGATGCAGGGCCTCGAAGTCCTGGAAGTCCACCCGGCCGTCGGCGCCCACGGCCCTCTCCACGCAGACCAGGGCCTCGTCCAGGCGCCCCTGGTGGCGGTGGATGCGGGCCATGCCCAGGTGGGGCTCGGCGTTGGTGGGCTCGAGTCGGCTGGCCCTCCGGTACAGCTCCATCGCCTCCTTGAAGAGCTTCTCGGAGCGCGCTTCCGGCGTCTCCTCCTGGATCGCCTGGAGGAATCGCGCCTGGGCCGCCCAGTGGCAGTGATGTTCGGATTCGGCCCCCTCCCGGACCAGGTGGTCGAATTGCCGGATGGCCTGGTCCCAGTCCTCCTGGCGAAGATGGCCGAAGGCCAGCCGGACCCGGGCCGCCTCCATGTCCGGGCTCAGGACCAGGATGCGCTTCAGCAGGCGGCCGGCCTCCTGGAAGTCCTCGGCCTCCTCCGCGGCCTGGGCCGCCTCGAAGAGGCGCTGGATCTCGCCGCCATGACGCAGGAGGGCGTCGTACTGGCTGCGCGAGCGGGGATCCTTGAGGGTCTCCCAGGCCTCCCGGATCCGTCGGAACCCTTCGGGATCGGCCTCCGGCGGATGGTTGCGGACCGCTCGGCAATAGGCGCGCTTGAGCTCTTCGTCGGAGGCCTCGGGGGCCACTCCCAGGCGCTCGTAGTGGTTTCCGAGACCCTTTCCGTCCGGCATCAGGGTTCCTCCAATGCGGCCAGCAGAGGCTGGTTCCGTCCGCTGAAGATAGGGCAGGACTCCCGCAGCTTCCTGGCCCAGCGGCGGCGAACCCTGTGGGGCTCTTCCAGGACTCTGTGCTGGACCTCCCCCCAGTGCCGGAGGATCTCCGCTTCGCGCTCGACCGGCACCCGGATCAGCTCGATCTCCAGTCCGAGCAGTCGGCGCACTCCCCAAAGCTTGGGCGGGATGCGGTTCCGCTCGCGGATCAGGGCATGCAGGTCCTTCAGGGGCGCCAGGGCCTGGCGGACCTCCTGGACCCCCGAGCCCGACACCTCGGCCGCGTGGATCAGCCAGCGCAGGGAATGGAAACTCCCCCGTCTGATCTCCTTCCGGGCCTGGTGGACGAAGAAGAGGCCCGCCTCCTTCTCGCTCTCACCCACCAGGCAGGCGAACTGGATCCCCCGCAGGCACGCCTGGAGCCCTCGGCGGTCCAGGCGGTCGACCATCAGGGCGGCTTCGGTCAGGCGGGGCTTGAGGTTCCAGAGTCTGCGGCCGCTGCCGTCGGGAGACTTGCCATCCAGGCACTCCAGGGCCCGCTCGGGCCGGTCCATGAGTCTGTACAGTTCGGCTCTCACGACACGGACCCCGGGGTGTTCGGGGTCGGCTTGATGGGCCCGGTCCAGCAGGTCGTGGGCCCGAGCCTCCAGACGTCGCCTGCGGACGGGGTGGTCGCGCGAGACCTCGATCCACCTGTAGCAGATCCAGGCCGCCTGGCAGAGAGGTCCCAGGTCCTCCTGGCTCCGGGAGATCCGGCGCTCGGCCTCGCGCAGGGCTTCCCGGAAGCGCCCCTGGGCGGCCAGGGCCCGGACCAGGAGTCTTCGGCCCGGGTCCAGGTTCCGGTTCAGCACCAGGACCCGCTTCAGCAAGGCCGTGGCCCGGGCCGCTCGGCCCTGGTGCAGGTGCTCTTCGGCTTCCTGGACCAGGGCGCGACACTCGTCCCCCCAGATCGCCTCGGCGTCGTGATCCTGCCTTCTGGCCGGGTCGCGAAGGACCTCGTAGGCCCGGCGGACCCGCGCGAAGCTCGAGGGGTCCCGCTCTGGCGGGTGCCGGCGCACCAGCCGGGCATAGGCCCGGCGGACCTCCTCGGGGCTGGCCGTGTCGGGGATGCCCAGGATGGCGTAGGGATCCTCCACGGCTCTAGGCTCCATCCAGGTCGAAGAGGAGATCGGTCAGGCGGTCCGCAGCCTTCTCGACGCGGGACTCGTCTCCGGAGGCCAGGGCCTCCTGCAGGGCTGCCGTGGCCTGGTGGACCTTCTTGCGGTCTTCGGGCCGCAACTCCGGGACCATCCGTTCAGCCTTGCGGATCAGCCCTTCGTAGCGGTTGGCCAGGGGGCTTCGGGACCACAGGTCGTCCACCTTGGCCTTGGACTGTGCGAAGGCCGCCGGGTCCAGGCTCCGCGCGCCGTCGCGGGAGGTCATCAGGGCGACCTCCTGGCCGGTGGTGGGGATCCGGGCCCGGAGCTGGATCAGCCCGTTCAGGTCGTAGGAGAAGTCGACCTCCAGGGGGTGGGGCTCGCCTGTCTCGGAAACCGGGATGTCCTCGATCTCGGCGGAGAGCCCCGTGGCCTGGGCGTCGACGACCCGTTTCGCCGTCCCTTCATGGTCCTGATACAGGCAGAGCTGGACCTGTTTCTGCTCGGCGTGCAGAAGCGAGTAGCTCTTGCTGACCTGGTAGGGGAGGGTGGTATTGGGCTGGATCAGGGCGTCGTAGAGGTCGTTGACCATGTGAAGTCCGACGAATCCGACGATGTTCACCCCCAGCCCGAAGCTGGTCACGTCGGTCTTGATCAGGCCTTGGTCGCTTGGGATCTCCCCGGCGATCAGGGCGGCTTCGATGGCGGCTCCCTGGGCCACGGCCAGGTCGGGGTCGACCTCGCGTCGGGGCTCCTGGCCCATGACCTCTGCCACCAGGGCTCGAACCGCCGGGACGTAGGTGGTGCCCCCCACCAGCAGCACCCGCCCGACTGTGCGAGGCTGGACCTTCGCCTTCTCGAGCGAGGCCTGCAGGCACTTGCGGGCCCGCTCCAGCAGCGGGCGGATCGCCTCTTCGAATTCCCGGCGCGTGACCTCGAACTCCAGGTCCAACGGGCGACCCGCCTCGACGGCGTAGTTGGGACAGAAGGCCTGCACCGCGGCGTGCCGCGAGAGCTGGGTCTTGACCGATTCGGCCACCGAGCGAAGCTCGGCGCGGGCCCGCTCGGAGGCCTGAGCCTGCGGGTGCGCCAGCCGGAACCTCTGCTCCAGGAGGTCGGCCAGGGCCTGGTCGAAGTCCTTGCCGCCGAGCTGCGCATCCCCGTAGCTGGCCTTGACCTCGAGGATGCCCTCCATCATCTCCAGGACCGTGACGTCCAGGGTGCCCCCGCCGAAGTCGAAGACCACCACCTGGCCCTCGGCGTCCGAGTTCCGCACGCCGAAAGCCAGGGCGGCGGCGGTGGGCTCGTTGATCATGCGCACCACCTCCAGCCCGGCCAGGCGGGCCGCGTCGTAGGTGGCCTTGCGCTCGGCCTCGCCGAAGTTGGCCGGAACCGAGAGGACCGCTTGTGTGAGGGGCACCCCCAGGGCCTGCTCGGCGTTGCTCTTCAGAAGCCGCAGGATCTGCGCCGAGACCTCTTCGGGCCGGTAGGCCCTTCCGCCCAGGGTGATCTGCTCGCCGCTGCCCATCTTGCGCTTGACCTGCCGCGCGCCGCTGCCGGGCAGATCCACGTAGGCTCGGGCCGACTCGCCCACCAGAAGCCGACCCGAGCGATCCACCGCCACGATGGAGGGGACCACGGGGCTTCGCCCGGGCGAGTCGGGGTCGGGCAGGACCAGCGGAGCCCCGTCCTGCCAGACGGCGATCTCCGAGGTGGCCGTGCCAAGGTCGATTCCGATACAAGGGTGCTTGCTCATGCCTGGCCCTCCGTCTGGCCGCTCGCCGCCGCCAGGAACACCTCGGCGCGGCGAAGGATGGTGTCGCCCCGGCGAAAGCCGGTGCGCTCGCAGTGGATCACGTGGTGCTCGGGAACTTCCGGGCGCGGTTCCTGGACGCCGAGCACCTGGTGCATCCGCTCATCCAGGGGGGCGCCCGGTCCGGGCCGGATCGGGTCCAGCCCGGTGCTGGAAAGCGTGCGCCGCAACTGCTGCAGCGCCCGCGTGCTGGCCTCCAGGTACTCTGGCGACAGGCCCTCCTGCGAGAGCAGCCGCTCCAGCGAGTCGTGGTGCTCGACCAGGACGCGATCCCGGGCCTCCAACAGGTTCTGGGCGCGCTGGCGGTCCTGCCGGGCCTGGATCAGCTCCTCCTGCAGCCCGAAGAGGTCAGCCAGTCGGCTGGCCTGCTCCCGGAGGACTCCCGCCAGCTCCTCGGCCTTCTCCTGGAGCTCCTCCGAGCGCGCCAGGGCCCGCCGGTGCTCGCGCCGGACCGAATCCAGGTCGTAGGAGCGCCTCTCGAGCTCGGCCAGGGCCACGTGCAACTGGTCCAGGCCGGCCGCCCGGTGCTCGAGCCAGGACGGCAGCACCAGGAAGAACATCGCCAGGGCCACGCCCGCCAGGAACCCCAGCGCGCCGAGGCCTGAGGACCGCGTCACCGTCACCACCGCGGCCGAGCACACGACCAGGGTGACGCAGGCCAGGTAGAACGGCGTGCTGCTGGCTTGGGAAGGGGTCTGTGGACTGACGGGCTGGCTCTTCAACTCCCACCTCCGGGTCGGCTCCTGCCTTCAGGATAGGAGGGAGGTGGTGACAGGGAGTGTCAGGCCGCTCGGAGGTGACACTCCTTGGCACATCGCGCCGCGCGTTCGCCCCCTGGTGAAGGCAGCCTCGCTGCGGAACCTGGTGCACTTGGGCCTGCCGGAGGACAAACTGCGGGTGGCCGCCCAGTCCCCCAAGTCCTGTCTGCGCCTCGATCCCGATTTTCCGTGCCGAGATCCAGGGTCTGGAACCCGAGGAAAGGGAGATGATCATGCAAACCGCCAACCAGGGGATTCTGGCGCCAGGTCCGTGGTGACATCCTGTGGCAGCGTCAGGGGTTACGATCCGCTCAGACACCTGGAGGCGCAGCCTCTCGGTGGCAACCTTCAGAATTGGTGCTGGGGAGGAGGTAGGGATGCAGATCGCCGTCCATGACTACCAGACCACCGAGCGGGTGGGCACCCTGGATATCGACGAGATCAGCGGGGCCGTGCGCTACCTGGAAGGACCTGCCGAGCTTGAGGAGTGGGCCGCCAGCTTTGCCGACGGGTTCTACTCCACGCGGTCCCATTGCACTGCAAATTGCTGCGACGTGGGGCACTGGATCAACCTGCCGTGGCACAGGGAGTTCAGCAGGCAGTTGGGGCGCCAGCTCATCCACATGCACCTCTGCACGGAAATCCTCGCGTCAATAATCAGGAACCATCCCAACTTCCGCAACCACCCCTGGAGGCAGGCCCGACGGGACAAGCCCGTCCCGGAAGAGGCCCCCCCGAGGCCTGTCCGCTACCGAATGCTGGAGGCCTTGGGCGAGGAAGCATCCGACTGGTGGACTGCGGGGATCGCGGTCGAGACGCCCGAGGGGACCGTGACCCGGTTCGCCCTGAACCGCTTGTTTGCGCCCCTGGACAAGAGCCTGGACGACCTCGGCCCGGAGGACTTCCCAACAGGGCCGGACTTCGGCCCCTGGCGACCGGGCCCGGTGCAGGAGGGGTGGCTCCCTGCCGGGGGGACGCTGCTCGACTTCTGTTGCCAGACCTGCGTGATCCCTCCCGAAAGCGGCGGGGACGAGGAGGGGGAGTCCTGACCCCTGGGCAGCCAGGGGCTGCCAGCCCCCCCATCCACGACACGCGCGTGTCATCCATGGGCACCCCCCAGGCCCGCCAGCCCAACCCGGCGCCCCAGCGCCTCCTGCGCCGCCAAGGCCAGCTCGGCCTCGGTCCAGTAGCCCAGGGGGCGGCCGCGGCGATCTGTCCAGGTCAGGCCCTGCTCGGCGTTCCCCGTGACCCGCAGGTTGCCGTCGTGGATGTTGGCGTGGCACTTCGAGCAGCACAGCACCAGGTTCTCGGGCACGGTCAGCCCGCCGCTGCAGTAGAAGCTGACGTGGTGGATGTCCAGCCAGACGTCATGTGGGCACTCCGGGCAGGCGCAGCGGAAGCCGTCGCGGCGGAGGACGTGGCGCCGCATCGCCGCGCCGGGATGGCGGGCGCGAGCTTCGGCCTCATCCCAGTGGGGGACCTGGCTGCGCCAGGCCACGCCCAGGTCGGGATCTCCGGGGATGGGCGCCTCTTCGGTGGCGGCTGCCGCCCAGGGCAGCCCAGGCATCCGGTCCAGGATCTCCCAGGCGCCGTCGGAATACCCGCCCTCGCGCACCTGGGACCCGCCGTCCATGACCCTGGATCCGCCACCTACCGTGGCATTCGGCCGCCGATCCAGGCCCGTCTGCGCCGTCAGGCGCACCTCTGCGGTGCTCACGTCGTTTCCAACTACGCTCCGCTCCTCGATGCACGCCTTCCTTGCATCCAGACCCGCCTCGACGCCCTCGGTTCTCACGCCAGGCAGCGGATCCAGGATGACACGCGCGTGTCGTTCCTGGGCCGCCACCTCCCGGGCCACGGCCTGGAACTCCCGCATGTCCTGCTCCTCTCGCAGGACCTCGAGTTCCGCGACCATCTCCCGGGTCTTCTGCAACTGGTCGGGGGTGGTGCGCAGCCGTCCCTCCACGACCTGCCGGCACATGTCCAGCCAGGCCTCCAGGGGGTCCAGCATCCGCTCGGCCTGGGCCGAAAGAGCCGCGGTGGCGGCCTGGATCAGTTCGACCTCCTCGGGCAGCAGGTTCATCTGCAGGCGCGTGCCCGTGCTGTCGCGCTCCTCAGGTTCGTCGGCCGCCTGGCCGCCGTCCAGGGCCCGCCGGACCATCCGGCACAGGGGGCGGTAGCGCCGCGTCAGGGCCGCGTGCGTCCAGAACTCCTCGGTCTCCGAGGTGGCCACCCGCACCACCTCGCGCAGGTTGGCCCAACGGACCCGACCCGTCTCGGCCGCTTCGGCCAGCATGGGCAGGTCTTCCAGGGCCTGGGCCACGCGGCGGGCCTCCCGGCCCTCGCGGGGGTCCATCTGCAGACCCAGGGCCAGGAACTGGTTGAGGCAACTGTAGCCCCATTGACTCCACAGGTCGCGCCTCTGGATCTCCAGGAGGCAGCGCCCCAGGAAGAGACGCTCCTGGACCAGGGCCACCGAGGCCGACAGGGCCGAGGTCAGGAGCGCCTCGTCATCCAGCAGCTCCACCTCAGGGTGAAAGGCGCCATTTCTAGAATTCACGCATTCTTGTCGGGGAGGCGGCTGGTCTATCGTGATGATATCATGGGGAGGAAGGGAATTCCCTGAGTCGCTCACGGGAAGGTCCTCCGTCTCGGCAGTCTGGCTGCCGGGTGGGCCGCGCCTGTGGCGGCTATTTATATTATAGCCTGTGCCGTAACAGAAGGGCACCAAACATCGTGTAAAATGTTTATTCCCCGACGAATCAAGATGCCTCGAAACCTTGACGGAATTGAGCGCGAACTGCCGTTTCCCGACGCGGGACGCCCGGCGCGCAGCCCCCCCCAACCCGCGAAGGAGGCCGCCGCCCCTTCCTGGCAGCCCGCCCCCTCAACGACACGCGCGTGTCAGCCGCGGCCCCCCCTGACGCTCCATCCGCTCCTGACACCTCCTGTCACCTCAAGCCGCCATGCTGGAGTGGCACAGGAGGTGTCTTCGATGTCTCTGCCGCCTCTCACATACCTGGGCGCCCGCTCATGGGTGCGCAGTGGTCCGCCCGAAAGCGGTAGGTCACGGCTTCTTGCGTGCCTGGACTTCAGCCAATCGCTGGAGGTCCGACAGGACTGGCGGCAGGTCGTCCGGATCCAGCCCGAGCCCCGGGAATGGCGGGTTCGAGTCGATGGGTCGGCCCTGCACCTCAGCTTTCGGGCTCGTCAGGGCACCTTCCGGATTCATGTGGACGGCAGCCTTCAAGCGACGATGGGCCAGGTCTTGGGGGCCCCTGTCGAGGTGCCAGTCTCCCCCACGTCGTGCGCGGGGGGAGTTGGCCCGCCCAGCCCTCGCTTGACGTGTCGGGTCCTCTCACCGCGGTTTCTCCGTCCTCAAGATACCCCCGTCTTCGAGGTCCTGGTGCGCAACCGCTCGAGGCGGGCCGTTCCGGTGACCGTGGGCATGGGGGCTCCGTATGCGTGGTCCTCCTCCTCGGGTGAGGTTCCTGCCCGCGGAACCCTTCGCGCCGGCTTCCCGAACGAGGTCTGGGGAAATCGGGCCTACAGGTTTGAACTGGCCCTGTCCTGCGGAGGGGAGCACCTGGAGACGATCTTGATGCGTCTTCCCCTGGTGGTCGACCCGTCCCATAACATCGAGATCCGGGGTGGCATCCTCCAGGGCACGCAGCGGATCCCGTTGCCCCAGCGCGGCGGGACCAGGTACTCCTCATCGTTGCTGGTTCGTCTGTCCACCAACCCGGGCCCGCCTCTGATCAGTCTGGTGCGGTCCCTGGCTCGTTGCGGCTTCCCGGGTCCCGAGACCAGTGCCTGGAGGCTTCTGGCTTTCAGCTCCATCCTGGGCTCGGCCGCTGCGGATTGGGTCCCCCGCCCGGCTTTGGCCAGGATCAGGGAGATCGCTCAGCGGGACCACGTAGAACTCGTCCGCGCCCTTCTTCCGGGGGTGGGCTTCCCCCGGTGGCCCGGCGAGGCCAGCGACGCCTTCATGACGCTCTTTGCCGGCCTGTCCATGCTGCAGGCCGGCCTGGTTGGCCTGGAGGTTCCCCTGGACCTGGCCTGGACGCTGTCCGCCGTGGGGGAGAATCTGCCTGCCCCCTGGCCGACCAGGACCAGGCGTGCCTGGCAGACAGGGGCTGCCTGGGTCCTGAGCCGACTGGGCGCGCCAGTGGGGCCCTCTCTGGAAGGGCCGACACACAGCCTGGAAGAGGCCGCCTTCCGCTTGTTGTCGCCGGCGTCGGAGGGACGGGAGGTTCTCGAACAGGAGGCCCTGGCGCATTCCCAGCAAGGTGACCGGGTCCTCCCGGGGTGGCCGCTGTCCCCTTCCAGGGGCCTGGCGCTCTTTCTAGCCGCCTTCAGGCCTCCGGATTCCGCGGTCGCCTTCGGGCTCGTCCGGCGGCTCATGGATTCCGGCCTGTTTCGGAGCGTCCAGGACCAGGCCTGGGCGGTCCTCGGGCTCTCGGCGCTCGGGCCAGCCTTGGAGGCCGCTGGAAAGCCTGGGCGGGTCCGGGTGTGCCTGGCCGGCGAGGCGATCCTCCGGAGCGTTTCGGGCAGCGTCGCCGGTTCGCCTCGGTCCGAGTCCGCGAGGTGCCTCAGCAGGCCGCCGACGTGCGACTCCAACGCAACGGTGGCGGGCCCCTGTTCTACGAGACCTACCACTGGGAACTGGTCTACCTCAGGCCCTGGGAGGACACCGTCGAGTCGCTCAGGGAGGGCCTCCAGATCGAGCGGCGCTACGAGGACCTGGATGGCGTACATCTTGGCCCGCGAACCTGGCCACCGGTCGGCGCCAGGATCCAGGTGCGCATCACGGTGACCAGTTCCGAAGCGTACTCGGACGTGCAGATCGTCGACTTCCTGCCGGGCAACCTGCGCGTCCAGGCCGAGGAGGGCGAGGTCTGCTGCGAGCCGCTCCAGGCCGCGCCAGTCTTGCGCTTCGTGCGCCGTGACCGCGTTGAGTTGTTGGTCCGTTCGCTTCCCGCGGGGACCAGCTCCTTCACCTTCCAGGCGGTCGTGCACGCCGAGGGGTCTTTCGCCGCGCCGCCAACCCGAGCCTGGCTGCGGGAGAGGCCGGAGGTCCGGGGCAGCGCCAACTGGAACCGGCTGGAAGGCCACCGGGATCGCAGCGATCCTCCCGCGGGCGAGGCGGAATCCGTGCCGGATGCGCTTGTAACCTACGACTCGCGACGCGACGTGCTGCAAGGTGATTGGATGGCGGGGTTTGAACGCCCGTTCATCAAGAGGGACGGCTCGGTCTGGGACCACTCTTCGGGGCCCCCTCTGAGGGAGAAAATCCGGAGGGTCCTGATCGGCATCTCGCTGGTGCCTCTGTTGGTCCTGGCCTGGCTGTCGGACTGGTTGGAGGGGTTGATCTACGGGCCGGCGGTGAAGAGGGGTGGGACCATCAAGGTCTCGGACTGCCATTTCCATGACTACGGACCCACCAGGCTCCCCGAGAGGAAGGCCCGCCAGGTCCGGGGCCGGCTGCGGGCCATGGGGTGCCGCGAGCCCCATGTCCAGAAAAGGTAGTGGCTGCCAGGACCGCGGAGAGCCCCCCCCTTTCGAATCTGCCCCTCCGCCGCTCCCCCTGGCCGCTCTTCGTCCGCGTGACTCCGGTCCGCCCACCGCCCACCGCCCAGCGCGGCGGGCCGCAGGCAACCGGTCCCACCCGTGATTTGGTGCCAGGTCCATGGTGACATCCTGTGGCAGCGTCAGGGGTTACGATCCGCTCAGACACCTGGAGGCGCAGCCTCTTGGTGGCAACCTGCAGACGGGAGCGCGAGCATCGTGGCCAGGACAGCCTTCATCCAGACCCGGGATCATCAGCCCTACAGCCCCTCGGGAGCCGTGGCCGCGCGGGGCTTCGAGCTCCTGGGATGGGAGGTTCGCCTCTTCGAGAGGCCTGAGCTCGACCAACTCTCCCTGGAACCCGGAGCCCTGGTGGTCGGAGGGGCAGGGACGGTCCGGGTGGCCCTGGAGAAGCTCGGCGTGCCCATCCCCGAGCCTCCGAACCTGCCGCGAGAACTGGAGCCCTTCTGGGGGCGGAGGGTCTGGGCCACGACGCCCGCCGAGCTGCGGACCGCGGGATCCTTTCCGGTCTTCGTGAAGCCCGGGGTCGCCTACAAGCTCTTCGAGGGTCGGGTCCTGCGCCGTCCCCAGGACCTCGAGGCGCTGCTCGCCCCCCGCGAGGGCTTCCCGCAGGTGGCCGACGACACCCCGCTGGAGGCCCAGGACGCCCTTCCCTTTGCTAGCGAGTGGAGGGTCTTCGTGACGCGTGGCGTGGTTCAGGGCATCAGCCACTACGCGGGGGACCCCCTGCGCTTCCCCGCCGCCAACGTCATCCGCATGGCGGTGGGCGCCTGGCGGGGTGCTCCGGCCGGCTATGCCGTGGACGTCGGGGTGACCGACGATTCGCGGACCATCCTGGTCGAGGTGAACGACGGCTACTCGCTGGGCCACGGCGGCCTGGTTGCCGACCTCTATGCGCGCCTGCTGCTGGCTCGATGGGACGAACTGGTGCTGGGGAGGAGATAGGGATGCAGATCGCAGTCCACGACTACCAGACCACCGAGCGGGTGGGCGCCCTGGACATCGACGAGGTCAGCGGGGCCGTGGCAGGGGGGGCTGCCGGTGCTCTTGGACCGCCTTGGGCCGTGCCCTTATAATGGAGTTGCCATGTCGGGATACTCGCTGCTCAACGACATCATCTTCAAGATCGTCTTCGGCTCTGATTCCAGCGTCCCCGTCCTGCGGGCCCCGCTGAACGCACTGCTGGGCCTGCAGGGGAGCGCTCGCATCGTTCCATGAGGAAGGCCCAGGCCAGCGACGAGGTGCGCGAGCTGATCGAGCTGCGCCTGAAGGCACAGCACGACGAGGCCACCCGGCTGTACTACGCTCGCCAGGAGGGGCTCCAGGAAGGGCTCCGGGAAGGGCTCCAGGAAGGGCGGAGGGAAATGCAGGTGCAGACCGCTCGCCAGATGCTGGAGGCCGGCCTGGACTGGGCTTCGATCACGCGCTTCACCGGCGTGGTCCCAGGGGACCTGGAGTCCTGACCCCTCGGCAGCCAAGGCCCGCCCCCCCCCACCACCGACACGCGCGTGTCATCCAGGGGCGCCCGCCCGCCCCACCAGGCCCCGCCGGCGCCCCAGCGCCTCCTGCGCAGCCAAGGCCAGCTCGGCCTCGGTCCAGGCGCCCAGGGGGCGGCCGCGGCGATCGGTCCAGGTCAGGCCCTCCTCGGCGTTCCCCGTGACCCGCAGGTTGCCGTCGTGGATGTTGGCGTGGCACTTCGAGCAGCACAGCACCAGGTTCTCGGGCACCGTCAGCCCGCCGCTGCAGTAGAAGCTGACGTGGTGGATGTCCAGCCAGACCTCGTGCGGGCACTCCGGGCAGGCGCAGCGGAAGCCGTCGCGGCGCAGGACGTGGCGCCGCATCGCCGCGCCGGGGTGGCGGGCGCGCGCTTCGGCCTCGTCCCAGTGGGGAACCCGACTGCGCCAGGCCACGCCCAGGTCGGGCTCTCCGGGGATGGGCGCCTCTTCAGTGGCGGCTGCCGCCCAGGGCAGGCCAGGCATCCGGTCCAGGATCTCCCAGGCGCCCTCGGAAAGCTCGCCCTCGCGCACCTGGGACCAGCTGTTGATGACACGCGCGTTTCGTTCCTGGTCCGCCACCTCGCGGGCCACGGCCTGGAACTCGCGCAGGTCCTGCTCCTCCCGCAGGACCTCCAGTTCCGCGACCATCTCCCGGGTCTTCTGCAACTGGTCGGGGGTGGTGCGCAACCGGCCTTCCACGACCTGCCGGCACATGTCCAGCCAGGCTTCCAGGGGGTCCAGCATCCGCTCGGCCTGGGCGGAGAGGGCCGCGGTGGCGGCCTGGATCAGCTCGACCTCCTCGGGCAGCAGGTTCATGTGCAGGCGCGTGCCCGAGCTGTCGCGCTCCTCGGGTTCGTCGGCCGCCTGGCCGCCGTCCAGGACCCGCCGGACCATCCGGCACAGAGGACGGTAGCGCCGCGTCAGGGCCGCGTGCGTCCAGAATTCCTCGCTCTCCGGAGTGGCCACCCGCACCACCTCGCGCAGGTTGGCCCAACGGACCCGACCCGTCTCGGCCGCTTCGGCCAGCATGGGCAGGTCTTCCAGGGCCTGGGCCACGCGGCGGGCCTCCCGGCCCTCGCGGGGGTCCATCTGCAGACCCAGGGCCAGGAACTGGTTGAGGCAACTGTAGCCCCATTGACTCCACAGGTCGCGCCTCTGGATCTCCAGGAGGCAGCGCCCCAGGAAGAGACGCTCCTGGACCAGGGCCACCGAGGCCGACAGGGCCGAGGTCAGGAGCGCCTCGTCATCCAGCAGCTCCACCTCAGGGTGAAAGGCGCCATTTCTAGAATTCACGCATTCTTGTCGGGGAGGCGGCTGGTCTATCGTGATGATATCATGGGGAGGAAGGGAATTCCCTGAGTCGCTCACGGGAAGGTCCTCCGTCTCGGCAGTCTGGCTGCCGGGTGGGCCGCGCCTGTGGCGGCTATTTATATTATAGCCTGTGCCGTAACAGAAGGGCACCAAACATCGTGTAAAATGTTTATTCCCCGACGAATCAAGATGCCTCGAAACCTTGACGGAATTGAGCGCGAACTGCCGTTTCCCGACGCGGGACGCCCGGCGCGCAGCCCCCCCCAACCCGCGAAGGAGGCCGCCGCCCCTTCCTGGCAGCCCGCCCCCTCAACGACACGCGCGTGTCAGCCGCGGCCCCCCCTGACGCTCCATCCGCTCCTGACACCTCCTGTCACCTCAAGCCGCCATGCTGGAGTGGCACAGGAGGTGTCTTCGATGTCTCTGCCGCCTCTCACATACCTGGGCGCCCGCTCATGGGTGCGCAGTGGTCCGCCCGAAAGCGGTAGGTCACGGCTTCTTGCGTGCCTGGACTTCAGCCAATCGCTGGAGGTCCGACAGGACTGGCGGCAGGTCGTCCGGATCCAGCCCGAGCCCCGGGAATGGCGGGTTCGAGTCGATGGGTCGGCCCTGCACCTCAGCTTTCGGGCTCGTCAGGGCACCTTCCGGATTCATGTGGACGGCAGCCTTCAAGCGACGATGGGCCAGGTCTTGGGGGCCCCTGTCGAGGTGCCAGTCTCCCCCACGTCGTGCGCGGGGGGAGTTGGCCCGCCCAGCCCTCGCTTGACGTGTCGGGTCCTCTCACCGCGGTTTCTCCGTCCTCAAGATACCCCCGTCTTCGAGGTCCTGGTGCGCAACCGCTCGAGGCGGGCCGTTCCGGTGACCGTGGGCATGGGGGCTCCGTATGCGTGGTCCTCCTCCTCGGGTGAGGTTCCTGCCCGCGGAACCCTTCGCGCCGGCTTCCCGAACGAGGTCTGGGGAAATCGGGCCTACAGGTTTGAACTGGCCCTGTCCTGCGGAGGGGAGCACCTGGAGACGATCTTGATGCGTCTTCCCCTGGTGGTCGACCCGTCCCATAACATCGAGATCCGGGGTGGCATCCTCCAGGGCACGCAGCGGATCCCGTTGCCCCAGCGCGGCGGGACCAGGTACTCCTCATCGTTGCTGGTTCGTCTGTCCACCAACCCGGGCCCGCCTCTGATCAGTCTGGTGCGGTCCCTGGCTCGTTGCGGCTTCCCGGGTCCCGAGACCAGTGCCTGGAGGCTTCTGGCTTTCAGCTCCATCCTGGGCTCGGCCGCTGCGGATTGGGTCCCCCGCCCGGCTTTGGCCAGGATCAGGGAGATCGCTCAGCGGGACCACGTAGAACTCGTCCGCGCCCTTCTTCCGGGGGTGGGCTTCCCCCGGTGGCCCGGCGAGGCCAGCGACGCCTTCATGACGCTCTTTGCCGGCCTGTCCATGCTGCAGGCCGGCCTGGTTGGCCTGGAGGTTCCCCTGGACCTGGCCTGGACGCTGTCCGCCGTGGGGGAGAATCTGCCTGCCCCCTGGCCGACCAGGACCAGGCGTGCCTGGCAGACAGGGGCTGCCTGGGTCCTGAGCCGACTGGGCGCGCCAGTGGGGCCCTCTCTGGAAGGGCCGACACACAGCCTGGAAGAGGCCGCCTTCCGCTTGTTGTCGCCGGCGTCGGAGGGACGGGAGGTTCTCGAACAGGAGGCCCTGGCGCATTCCCAGCAAGGTGACCGGGTCCTCCCGGGGTGGCCGCTGTCCCCTTCCAGGGGCCTGGCGCTCTTTCTAGCCGCCTTCAGGCCTCCGGATTCCGCGGTCGCCTTCGGGCTCGTCCGGCGGCTCATGGATTCCGGCCTGTTTCGGAGCGTCCAGGACCAGGCCTGGGCGGTCCTCGGGCTCTCGGCGCTCGGGCCAGCCTTGGAGGCCGCTGGAAAGCCTGGGCGGGTCCGGGTGTGCCTGGCCGGCGAGGCGATCCTCCGGAGCGTTTCGGGCAGCGTCGCCGGTTCGCCTCGGTCCGAGTCCGCGAGGTGCCTCAGCAGGCCGCCGACGTGCGACTCCAACGCAACGGTGGCGGGCCCCTGTTCTACGAGACCTACCACTGGGAACTGGTCTACCTCAGGCCCTGGGAGGACACCGTCGAGTCGCTCAGGGAGGGCCTCCAGATCGAGCGGCGCTACGAGGACCTGGATGGCGTACATCTTGGCCCGCGAACCTGGCCACCGGTCGGCGCCAGGATCCAGGTGCGCATCACGGTGACCAGTTCCGAAGCGTACTCGGACGTGCAGATCGTCGACTTCCTGCCGGGCAACCTGCGCGTCCAGGCCGAGGAGGGCGAGGTCTGCTGCGAGCCGCTCCAGGCCGCGCCAGTCTTGCGCTTCGTGCGCCGTGACCGCGTTGAGTTGTTGGTCCGTTCGCTTCCCGCGGGGACCAGCTCCTTCACCTTCCAGGCGGTCGTGCACGCCGAGGGGTCTTTCGCCGCGCCGCCAACCCGAGCCTGGCTGCGGGAGAGGCCGGAGGTCCGGGGCAGCGCCAACTGGAACCGGCTGGAAGGCCACCGGGATCGCAGCGATCCTCCCGCGGGCGAGGCGGAATCCGTGCCGGATGCGCTTGTAACCTACGACTCGCGACGCGACGTGCTGCAAGGTGATTGGATGGCGGGGTTTGAACGCCCGTTCATCAAGAGGGACGGCTCGGTCTGGGACCACTCTTCGGGGCCCCCTCTGAGGGAGAAAATCCGGAGGGTCCTGATCGGCATCTCGCTGGTGCCTCTGTTGGTCCTGGCCTGGCTGTCGGACTGGTTGGAGGGGTTGATCTACGGGCCGGCGGTGAAGAGGGGTGGGACCATCAAGGTCTCGGACTGCCATTTCCATGACTACGGACCCACCAGGCTCCCCGAGAGGAAGGCCCGCCAGGTCCGGGGCCGGCTGCGGGCCATGGGGTGCCGCGAGCCCCATGTCCAGAAAAGGTAGTGGCTGCCAGGACCGCGGAGAGCCCCCCCCTTTCGAATCTGCCCCTCCGCCGCTCCCCCTGGCCGCTCTTCGTCCGCGTGACTCCGGTCCGCCCACCGCCCACCGCCCAGCGCGGCGGGCCGCAGGCAACCGGTCCCACCCGTGATTTGGTGCCAGGTCCATGGTGACATCCTGTGGCAGCGTCAGGGGTTACGATCCGCTCAGACACCTGGAGGCGCAGCCTCTTGGTGGCAACCTGCAGACGGGAGCGCGAGCATCGTGGCCAGGACAGCCTTCATCCAGACCCGGGATCATCAGCCCTACAGCCCCTCGGGAGCCGTGGCCGCGCGGGGCTTCGAGCTCCTGGGATGGGAGGTTCGCCTCTTCGAGAGGCCTGAGCTCGACCAACTCTCCCTGGAACCCGGAGCCCTGGTGGTCGGAGGGGCAGGGACGGTCCGGGTGGCCCTGGAGAAGCTCGGCGTGCCCATCCCCGAGCCTCCGAACCTGCCGCGAGAACTGGAGCCCTTCTGGGGGCGGAGGGTCTGGGCCACGACGCCCGCCGAGCTGCGGACCGCGGGATCCTTTCCGGTCTTCGTGAAGCCCGGGGTCGCCTACAAGCTCTTCGAGGGTCGGGTCCTGCGCCGTCCCCAGGACCTCGAGGCGCTGCTCGCCCCCCGCGAGGGCTTCCCGCAGGTGGCCGACGACACCCCGCTGGAGGCCCAGGACGCCCTTCCCTTTGCTAGCGAGTGGAGGGTCTTCGTGACGCGTGGCGTGGTTCAGGGCATCAGCCACTACGCGGGGGACCCCCTGCGCTTCCCCGCCGCCAACGTCATCCGCATGGCGGTGGGCGCCTGGCGGGGTGCTCCGGCCGGCTATGCCGTGGACGTCGGGGTGACCGACGATTCGCGGACCATCCTGGTCGAGGTGAACGACGGCTACTCGCTGGGCCACGGCGGCCTGGTTGCCGACCTCTATGCCCGCCTGCTGCTGGCTCGATGGGACGAACTGGTGCTGCGGGGGAGGTAGGGATGCAGATCGCAGTCCACGACTACCAGACCACCGAGCGGGTGGGCGCCCTGGACATCGACGAGGTCAGCGGGGCCGTGCGCTACCTGGAAGGACCTGCCGAGCTTGAGGAGTGGGCCGCCAGCTTTGCCGACGGGTTCTACTCCACGCGGTCCCATTGCACTGCAAATTGCTGCGACGTGGGGCACTGGATCAACCTGCCGTGGCACAGGGAGTTCAGCAGGCAGTTGGGGCGCCAGCTCATCCACATGCCTCCACTTTTGCCCTTTCGGGTCTGGAGCGGGGTGGCCTCGGGTCGGCCGCCAAGCCCGTCAGGCCGAGCGGGCAAGCTGGTCGCAGATGTGCTCCAGTAGCGGGCGTGGAATTTCTACGGATCGGG
>Ga0334883_1000221_pt1 | contig 109604 bp, 73 predicted proteins | sample GraSluR1_MG_6_FD_207230 | JGI IMG/M metagenome (GOLD analysis project Ga0334883, IMG submission 207230) | Sludge microbial communities from methane-producing bioreactor in Wageningen University, Netherlands - Granular Sludge_09_05-R1 | ecosystem: Engineered > Bioreactor > Anaerobic >... | reverse complement strand
TCCCCAGCAGTCCGCCATCCACAAGGTCGTCCGCGCTCGCCAGCCCCGAACCAATCAGATCAGCCGCGGCAACCGAACCAAGCCCGTCGACCTCAGCCGCCGTAACCAGCCCCAGAGCGATCATCTGGTCCAGACTCGTCAGGCTGCTCACCCGCAGCGCTCCCGTCCGATCAAGCTCCTCAAGATCGAAAACCGACGACCCCGCCGCAATATCCCCCGCGCCGATCAGCCCGGCGCCGATCAGGTCCGACAGCCTCGCGACGCCCGCCGCAATGACGTCGTCCTTGTCAACCGCCGCCGCCGCATCGAGATGCGATGGATTCACCACGCCCTTCTTAACCAGTTCGAGCAGTGTCGCAATCCCGCTGCCCAGAAGGCTCGTAACCCCGTTCAAACGCACCCTGTCGTTCTCGGCCCCCGTAATCAGCGAATGACCCTCGACCAGAGCCCTGTCAAGGATATCCGACGCGTGAATACGCTCAACCGCTACACCTGAAACGCTCGCCGAAAGATCATCCTCATCCGCGAAACCGCCTGCGACAACCTGCTCCAACGAAACCAGACCCGAAGCAAGAAGCGCATGCAGCGAAACATTCCCGCCGCTGACAAGATTAAACGCGTTCAGATCCGCCGTCGTAACTATCCCGCTGCCGTTCAGCCCTGCCGCACTCAGGCTCTTGTCGACGAAGCTGTTCCTGTCCAGCAGACCATCTGCGACTAATGACTCCAACTGCCCGAAGTTCCGCACGATTAGATCGCTCACCTCAAGCAGCCCTAACGTCACCAGATCCCCAATGAAAACCTTCCCGATAAGATCGTACAGGTACACCGACCGCGCACTGATATAGTTATTCAGATCCCCCGCCTCGAACAGAGCCGACCGCTCCAGCGCAACTATATCAAGCTGCACAACCGGACTCGCCAGATCGCCCTCGCCGACGTAACCCGCTTCGATCAGGTCGACTAATGTGATCTCCGCGATACTCAACGCCATCAGACTGTACAGCGGTATCGTCGTAACATAGGCGTCGTCGATATCGACCGCAAATTCAGCCTCCAGAGCCGCCACGCCAAGCTCGATGTTCTCAAAATCATAGACGTCGACGAATTCCGCCGCCACGTATGACGCCAGCGTCACATCGTAAAGAATCGAACCCAGAAGAGTATCCAGCCCCACCGTACCAAGGTGCACCAGACTGTCCAGCTCGCCGTTGGCGAACAGCGGAACCTCTTCCATCTCGTCGTTCAGAACGGTGATCGCCTCCAAAACTTCCTGCTCGAACACCTTGTTGACGAACTTATCCCGCCGCAGCAGCCCGCGACGCACCAGCGCCGCAAACCCGCCGTAGCTGTCCGCAAGCAAGTCCTCGATCAAAACGTACCCGTCTCCGTCCGCGTCAAGACCCTGGTCCGCAAGGTACTTCGCCCCCACAACGTCCGACAGCAGCAGCGCCGCAAGATCAACCGTCGCGTTCGCCGTCAAATCGCCCGCACCGACAAGCCCCGCCTCTACAAGCTGCCGCAGAGTGACAACGCTGCCCTTCCAGAAATCGTTCGCGTTCACCAGACCCGCCGCAACGAGATCGCTTGCACTCACCAGCCCCGTCCCGAACAGCCCTTCAAGATCAACGTTCACCTGCCCAAGGCCCGCCCCGTCCAGGATATTGATCCCAACCACGTTCGCCGACAGAATGTTCGACTCGCGCAGGTGGCTCGTCTGCAAATGCAGTTCCGCCCCCGTAAACGTCTCGGCCAACTGCTCCAGCGCAACCAGCCCTAATCGCACAAGATCGCGCGCGTTCACGAAGTCCGGGCTGCCGTCCTGCACAAGATTGTTGTTGTCCAGCTTGTTCTGCATCACCAGCCCCGACGCTAACAACGCATTCTCCGAAACCGTCGCCGCCCCAAGATCGAAATCCAGCGAAGTCAAAAGCCCGTACCGAACAAGGTCGGCTAATGTCGCCAGCCCGTTATCCACCAGCTCGCTCACGGCAACCACGTTCCGCCCGGCTGCGTCCTGAGTGATGTACGGCTCAAGCGCCGCCCGCTCCAACAGGTCCGAGTTCAGCAGTGTGCTCCGCTTCACCGTTCCCTGCACGAATACGTCATCCAAAAGCACCGGCGAAAGATCGTCCGCCAGATCGCCCGCCCCGATCAGCCCGTAGCGAAGCAGGTCGGCCACTGTAACGTTCGTCGCGCTCAGCAGATTTGCCAAAGCAATCCCCGCCCCGTGGATGACAAATCCCAGATCGTCAAGAGCCTCTATCAGGCTCCGCGAAAACCCGAACAAGTCAAGGTCCACCGGAGCAAGATCCGACAGGTCCGCTCGCTCCAGATGCCCCTGCTCGATCAGGTCCCCGATGCTCAGGTACCCCATCGCCACGAGTTCCGCCGCCGTGTACTGATTCAGCAGCCCTTCATCTACAATCCGCGATGCCTTAAGCGCATCGGCGTCAACCGTCCCCAACGGCCGAACGTCATTGTGATCGATAATCCCGAAATAGATCAAATGGTGCAGCTTGATCGGCGAATTCGCTAACAATGCATCCATATCGATAATCGAGCCCGGCCCTATCAACCCCCCGTGGCTCTGAATATCCGACAGAAGCGACGCCGCCTTAGTCCCCACCTCTGAAGCCAACAGCTCGTCGATCGCCATCTGCGCAGGCCCGATCAGACCTTCACGCGCAAAATCCCCGAGGTCCGCCAGCCCCGACCGGATCAGCCCCGGAATATCAATTGACTCGATCAATAGAGCCGCCTGACCGATCAGGCTGTTGTTGACCAGATCATTCAGGCTTGCCAGCCCCGAATTCAGCACAGCCGCCACGTTCAGCCGGCTCCTCACAAGGTCCGAAACGTTCAGCAGTGCATTGCTTGCCAGCGCCGTGATGCTTGCCACTCCCGATGCTAACATCTCCCCTAAAGGCAGAGAACTGACCGACAGATTCCCAACCCCAACAAGCCCCTTCTGCACCAGTTCCACCAGAGTAACGACCCCCGATGTAGTCAGCGCGTAAAGCGAGACATTGCCCAAAGCATCGATCAGACCATTGAAGTTCAGCTCGAAGTACGTAGCCAGCGAGTTGCTGACCAGATCCGCCGCCGCCAGGGCCATATCGACAAAGTCGTCGACCTCGACAACCGCCGCATTCACCGCCTGAGCCAATGTCGCAATCCCGCTTGCAAAGAAGCTCCCGACGTCGACCAGTGCGCCCTGCGCAAAGTCCGCCGCCGAAATCAGCCCCGCGCTCACAAGATCGCCCAAAGAAATCGCCGTCGCCGTCAACAGATCTGAAATATTCACCAGCGCCGACGAGGCAAAATCCGTCGCCGTTATCAGTCCCGCGTCGACCAGTTCCTGAAGCGACGCTATGCCCGAACCGATCAGATCATTAATCCCCAGCCTGTCCAGGTTAATGTCCCCAAGGTCCAGCAGGCCCATGTCGAACAGGCTCTCCAAAGTCGTCAGCCCGCTGCCCAACAAATCATCCAGATTCACCAGGTCCTCAACGCTCGCGTGACTCGCCAGATCAAGCCCCAGGTCGGCGATATTTGTCGCCGCCAGATTGATGTCACGGATAAACCCTAATCCCGCCGCCAGTGAAGCCGGTGTAATAAGACCCGCCTCCGCCAGATCGCCCAGCGTAACCAGACCCCTGTCGATAAGCTCATCCATGTCGACAAGATCGCCCGACCCGATCAGGCCAAGAGCAGCCAGAGCCGCCTCGCCGATCACACCGCTGTCGATCAGCGCCGCCGCGTCAATGCCGCCCCAGTCCCCTACCGAATCCGCGTCCAGCACACCCGCAGCCCAAAGACCCGCCAGCGTTACATACCCGTTGTCGATCAGATCGTCCGGGTCAACATACGCCCCAATCTGTATCAGCCCCGCCTCAGCTAAAACCGCGGCCGTAATCCGCCCCAAAACATCCAGATCACGCAGGCTCAAGCCGCCTAAGTCAATCTCAAAGTCTAACGGAATCGCCAGCGTCCGACTCACCGGGTCATAAGTTACCGCCTCTCCCGGCGCCAACAGCCCCGCCGACGTAACAGCCGCCACAAAGTCCTGCAAGCTGTCCATCCCCCCAAAGTCCAGCCTGCTCATCACCGCAAGATCAAAAGCCGCCCCCAGGTCAATAACGTCCGCCAGCGATACGTCAATGAAGGGTATCGCCACGTTGAAGCTGTCCGACACCGCCACCAACGGCAGGAATTCATCACGCAGCGACTCCAGCCGCTGTCGTATGTCCGAAACCCGCAGATTCACAAAAGGCACGAAACTCGCCAAATTCACCGCACTTGCCGCCGCACCGCTGCCCCCGCGCCCCCCTCTGGCAACAGGATACAAATCCCCCGCAATATTAATCCGAGCCTCCGGACCCTGATTAACATTCACCCCCGCCAGCGCCGCATAAACCGGCAGACTCACATTCACCGAACTAACCGTATCGCCGACAGGATCGTAAGTAACGACATAGCTGCCGCTGCCTGCCCCGGAGTACGCCAAATCCACGTGCACCCCGATGTTCACCGATCCCGCTGAGTACTGCGGATGCCCCGCCGATGCCTCCAGCCCGCCGATCATCAGCGGAAAGACCACATCAGCCGAGTTCACCGACGCATCCATGTCAAGCCGGCTCACATTAAAGTCGTATGTCGCCCCAGTGCTGTCCCCCCACCCTAACGACAGACTAAACGCAAACTCGACATCAATCGTCGCTTCCATCTCTGTATACGCCGGCCCAATCCCCTCCACCCACGCGCTCAAACCAACCGGAATCCGCTTGACGAAACTCGCCGACCCGTCGAACTCCACCTCAATCCCGCTCACCCAGTTATAATTGCCGACATATGTCATCCCGCTAAACGAAATGTCGTATGCATTCCCACCCAACAAACCATTCAGCCAGTTCTCACGCAGATAACCCACAAATGCATTTATGTCAAAACTCGCCCCGGAACCCAACACAAGAAGTGGAGCCAGATAAGCGTTAAGCGTTGGACCAATGTCCAAATACGAAGACAAGTCGAAAAGCTCATCCAGAGTCACCCCTGTCCCGGCAACCCTCTCACCGCCGATCTTCACGTCCCCAAGAATCAGATCACGCAGTAACCGATCCGCTCGGTTCGCCAATTGTTCCAACGCAGTCTTCATCCGACCAGTCGCCGCCGTCGTCGTATGCAGCGCCGTACCAGTCGGCAGCTCCGCCACTCTAAGCTGTAAACGATCCGCTAACTGAACAACCTCGAAGTACAGATCCCCATCCCCAAACCCGAACGGACCTGTAACCTTCGCAAATTTACCAGAAACCGATCCAAAAGTCAGAAAGTCAAAAGTATCCCCCAACACAGGCACAAAATCATTGATAAGCCTGATCTCTAAAGTCCCCCCTAACGAAGCCGCCCCACTCACGTTGACCTGGTCAAACCCATTATCCAAAGGCACTCCCGGCCCAGGACTATACCCACCTATCTCAATCTCCAAAGTCCCCCCTGGGCCCTGCGAAAAACTCCCCACATTCAATACTTCAGGCGAATTCCCGTACCCAAAATACCCCCCATTCGCAACCGACCCAAAACCCTCCAAATAAACAAACGGTTCAAGACCCGCAAAGTATACCTCTAACCCAATCCCCTCCCCAGAAACATCTAAAAGACCTGCCCCGTCGCCGACATCGGAATATTCCGCACCAAGCCCACCTGAACCCGACACAACCAGACGGTCATATCCGCCATCGCCCCCAAAAAACCATATCCCCCCGCCCACCGAAAAAGCCGTACTCAAGTCGATTCTGAGTGTGTCATTGGACCAATCCCCCCCAAAAACCACCACGCCGGACACCTCACCCAGCGCAAAACGTGCAAGCACACCTCCCCCGTTGTTATCGAAAACCTCGATAACGCTCGAATTCTGCCCATCCAGCCTTATCGTAAGATCCGCATCGCCACCCGCCTCCAAATGCACCAGCCTCCCGGCCTCGGCACTTTCCGCCAGCGCGGCAATCAGAAGATCAACCCCCGGAGGACCATGCGGAGCACGAAGAGTCTCCGTCAACTGCTCGATTATTCCCTGCTGCTCAGACCACCCAAGCAGATCAGAATCATCCTCATAAACACCCCCCAACTCCAGCCCCGGCGACTCATCGACGCCGGCCGTTATCACCAAAACAATACCCGAACTCTCCCCACCCGCAGCCGTCAATTCCCTATCGCCGTCCTCCTCATCCACCTCGCCAACAACCCCTGTCGACGCCTCATCCGACTGCCCAACCTCCGCAATATGGAACAGCACATCCACCCCGCCGTCGCTCTCCGCACCGTCCCCCTCAGACGTTCCAAACTCGATCTCTACCGCCGATGAACCACTGCTCTGACTTGCCAAAAGAGGTGCAACTAACTCCTTTTCCGCTCCCCAAACCCCCGAAAGAAGCAGCCGGTCCTCCAATTGTTCCACCGTGAACCGCGGCGTCTGATGCGCGGTCTCCCCACCAGCAAATCGCTTGCTGCGCACCAAAGACCATATACCGCGAACTGGATTCATTCGCCTCGCCTCTCTCCGGGCCCCAAAATCCGCTCGCGGGCGGATCTGCGCCACGGTTGAACATCATAACCATTACACCCCTCAGAGTCAATCCCCCTGTCGCAACTTTGACAAAAATATTTGACCCTGCAAACCCTCGCCCCAACAGAATACAATTCCAAAAAAACATTTGCCAAACTCTTCGAGACCGATATAATACCGCCCGATCAGCCCAAATCGCCCGGCGCTGATATGCAACTTTGCAGGCAATAGGAGTAGTTCATCTTGGCCCAGGCCCTGCCAGTCACAAAGGCAACCAGCAACGTCGCCGCCGCCGCCGAGGTCTTCCTTGAGTACGGCGAGTTCATCCAAACTGTCATCAGGCTCAACATCCCCGACCCCCACGAAGCCCACGATTTCCTCCACGACTTCTTCCTCTCGCTCGTCGCCAATCCCATCCCGCCCGACGTCACCAACCTCAAGACATACCTCTATAGAGCAATGCTGCACGATATTCTCGACATACGTCGCCAGCATATCATCCGCAGCTCCATCCTCAAAGACTGTCGCTACAGCCGCATCCCCGCCCCCGCAAATGCCCCCGAATCCGTGCTGATGGACCGCGAAGAAGTCCTCAAGCTCTTTGACCTCATCGAAAAAAGACTCAGCCGCACGGAAGCCGAAGCCGTCAGCCTGCGATTTCGCGAAGACTTCACCACCGAAGAAGCCGCAAGGAGAATGAACATCAAGCCGAGGACCGTCTCAAGGTACGTCTCCGTCGGTCTCGACAAACTAAGACAACTTGTATCCGAAGGCCAAAGGTGTAACCATGAAGACATCTGAAACCATCTGCGGACAAGCCCGGCCGTACTACTACGATTTCCTCACCGGCCGCAAAAACCCGGACATTCCCGATGCCCTCTGGTGCCACATCACCACCTGTAAAGACTGCATCGCCGAAGTCAGCCTCCTCGGCGCCGCCCTCGATCAGAGCGACGAAGACCCCTTCAGCCATTTCTCCCATGCCGCCTCAACAACCAACCTCGAACTCCAAATGGCCCTCCTCGGCCAACCCCTCGACTGCCGCCAAATCAGACCCTTCCTCGCCCCGCTGGCCGACCCCCTCTTCCAAATAAAAGGCCCCACGCCCGTCAAAGCCCACCTCGACGAATGCCACGCATGTGCCGACGACCTCGCCGCAATACGCCGACTAAACCTCACCCAGGCCCAGTACTGCCGCCTGGGCCGCATCGCCGCCGGCAACGACCGGCACGAACCACAAACATGCTCCACCGCCGCCGCCGCCATCCACGACGTCGCTGCCCTCGACCTCCAAAACGTCGACCCCGCCGCAATGCGGCACATCTCCACCTGCCCCGAATGCCGCCAAAGCCTCTTCCGGCATCGCCAGACTATCACCCACGCCCTCCCGCCCGTCCACAAACCCAACGGCGTCTCCTGCGAGCAAGTCGCCTTTAGCGATCTCTTCGACATCTGTCTCCCATTTGACCGCCCACCCGGCGAATCCTCACCGACGCTTCTCGCACATGTCTCCTCCTGCCGACGATGCATGGACAAACTCCAGGAACTCCTCCATATCGTAAGCCAGGTCATGGACCGCCCAAATTCCGGCATAATCACCTGCCTGACCCTCGCCGACCTGACGCGCCTGCAAAAAAGCATCGCCGCCCGACCCGCTGCCAGCCAGCCCTCTCTGACAGTGCCGACCACGCTGCCGCGCTCCACACCCGCACCCCAACCATCCCCTCACGCCCGACCGAACCTCAGACCCTTCCTCAAGCCGGTCGCCGCTGCCGCCGCCATCCTCCTCGCCGCCATGCTCGTATTCCGCGGCACAAGCCTTCAGGCAACCGACCTCGGCTACGTTTACGAAAAGCTCGCCGCTGTAGAGACCATGCAGTTGAATATAATAAGCCCCGAAAGAAACAGCATAATTCAGCAGATATGGGTCTCCAAAAGCCCGCCAGTGAAGATTTTTAAGGATAGCTCCCGGTACATAGTCTGGGATCTCGACTCCAAAACCAGAACCGAAACGGACACCTCAACCGGCCGCAACCGCTCCGTACCACTCGACAACAGCACCGTCCGCCAGGTCGGCTCGACCCTCATCGGACCCATGAACATCCTGCCGTTCACAAAGCTCGCCGACGCCCCCCGCGACCGAACTTGGCGACAACTCGATGAAGCCCCCGCAGACGCCCTCATCCACGACACCGAGATATACGAAATGGTCTGGAATGAAAAGGCTGTCGGCGGCATATCAATTCAACGAAGATGGATAGGTTACCTCCAGCCGCAAACGAAGCTCCCCCTGAGGACCGAATTCTACAGCAGGACCAAAGGTGACGCTGACTACCAACTCCAGCAGATATCCGAAATCTCCTACCCCGACCGCGCGACTATCCAGGACCTCATCCAAAGCATCGGCCTCTGAAATCACACTGCTTTAAGGCAGCCAAAGCGGCGATCGATTCTGCCACGAGGACCCAACCTGCTCTACCAGCAGCCGTTCCGCCGCAACCGACTCGACACGCCCATCCGCGTAAGCCGCGTTCACCGTCTTGCCCGGATGACGACCCTCCAGAGCATCCTCGGCAAACATCCCCGAAAACACCCGGTTATTGTTGATCGATAGTCCCGGAAGATAGAACGCCTCCTCCCGAGCTGCGTTTTCGAACCGCTGCAAGATGTTGTCTGCTGCCCCAAGCCAACTGATCAGCGCATACCCGCTGTCCACCAGCAGCAGAGTGCCCGTTGGATGCCGTATCTGCCCCAATCCCGGCGGCCTTCCCGCAAATTCACTGCCGGCCCGCGCTAGCGCATCCGGAAAAACTGCACGGTTCGAACCGTAATTGCCGCACAATACATTTGCCCGACCGCCTGGCTCCTTAAAACTCCGAGACGGACACCACACTGTGCCCCCCTCCGAGGCCTCCCCAACAATACCATCTAATTGATCAAACCACCACTTGCCCATTCTGTCGCGAGTTGGATTGCCTGTATGACTGCTCGCCAACTCCACCGCCGCCGGACTGTCGTCGAACCCGTAACAAAACGTACCGTGCGCCTCCTCGTATACACTTGCGGCAAGACCCAACTGCTTCAGGTTCAAACCGCACAACACCGATCGCGCCCGCTGTCTGACCGATCCGAGGCTCGGCGACAGAATCCCCGTCAGAAGCGCTATGATCGCTACAACGGCAAGCAACTCGATCAATGTAAAACCGCGGCGGTCGTCCATGGCCGCACATTCTATCACCACCATGCCCGCCTTGCAATAGCCTCAAAACATCGCCACATGGCCGGCGCATTCGCCGCCGGTTAAGATTCCCAAGCCCGCCCACAGTGACCTTGGAGAACAAGACCTTTGGCCAGAGGCCGAGATTTGGAGCATTTCTCGCCAGCGGGGATTCTTGCTCTCTTCTCAGAAAGAGCATGTGGTAAGCCCACGTGCCGCCGACATCTTGCCCGCGCTGTGTGTGGCAAGGCCATCCTGCCCTTGCTGCGTGGCGAGGCCATCCTGCCCTTGCTGTGTGGCGAGGCCATCCTGCCCTTGCCAGACGCAGAAGCTGCATGTCAGCGCGAGGTTTTCGAGATTCGCATTTCAGCTTAGTTTAGATTGCACCCCGACAAACCGTTCACCGCAAACCGCCCTACCGGCACGCGTGAATGTACTCGGCAAACCATTCACCCGTAACGGCGCATTCGCCGGGATAGTACGGATCTTCGATGCAGTGCGTGTAATAACACCCCAGAATCCCCCCGCCGCCGCAACTGCCGCCCCCGGCGCTCAGCTCGCACGCAAAACGCTCTTCATAAATCCTGTACGTCCCGAAGCACGGCACCCCGCCGAAACCCTCGCTGCACAGCACAACATAAGATTCCTGTATGCGCTGCGAACACGAATAAGTCCCGAAACTGTCCGCCCCAACTATTCCCTTAAGCTGAGACTCCCCAATCTCCTGCAAACCTTCCATCTCAACCGCCCGATCACGCCGCACAAGAAGCGCAGTCCCCGCCGTCCAGTCCAGACCGAACTCCCCAATCTCCACTGGAAAATAGAACCGGTCGTGGTCCAGGTCAATCAGCCACACGTGACTGTCGTCTATATGATCAAGCACCACAAAGTGCCTCCTGCCCGGCAAATGCAGGATCACTTCACAATCGCCCGCCTTCCGCAGGCCCTCTATGTCCGTCCGAACCGCACCGCAGTAAAGCCCCGCCCCCTCCAAAACACCCTTGATCGCGCCAAGGCTCGCCCCGGCCCCCCCGCCGGCAAGCAGGTCGGTCTGCTGTCGCGTCATCTCTTTGCCTGCCCGAGACAGAACATATCGCGCCGTCACCGCCGCGCAGCCTGCCCCCTGAGCCTGCCCTGCCGCAACCATCTCCATCCGCCGCTGCCGCAGCCCCTCCGTATCCGCTCCTTGCCGCTTGTAATAGGCCATCGGCCTCGCAGAAAGCCCGGTGTATTCCTCAACCAGAGTCCCCGATGCCAACTCAACGTCAAAAGGTCTCGACGCCGATATCTCGCTCCTTATCGCCGTCAAATGCCAGTGATCGTAGGATACCAGTTCCGCCGGCGTCCGGCTGTCGTCGTGGATCTCGATCTCAACCGTCTGCGGCGCCCAGCGTACGCCCGCCTGGTGGTAGCCGTCGTAAGTCTTCAGCACGATGGATCGACCTTTGTTGCGCGCCGTGCTCGAAAGCACCGCGTATTCCTTTTCAGCGTCCAGAACGAACTCCATCCTGAGCGACTCACCCATTTCGATCGCTAACTCAATCACTGGCCGACCGTCCCTCTGCGTCTCTGCCGCCGACAGTTCCGACCCCGACAGACGCTCATAAGTAAACCGCCCGTATCCCCACGGAACCAGACCCGCCGTCAAAGGACCGTTCACCACCACGGGGGCCCGACCCGTGTCTTCGCTGACCATCGCATAATCGCCCGACCTGCAATACAGCGTGTATCGCTTACCGTCCCAAGCGAACACGCGGTGCCTGTTGCGATTCGTGTCTACTCCGCTCTTGGCCCCGCCCCGACCGTTTGTCGGCTCCAGCGAGTCCGAAGAAATGTCGATCTGCCAGTAGAACCGGTTCCCGTCGTACCGAACAGTAACATCGGATTCAATAATCTGATTCGTATCGGTCCGGTACTCCAGATGCCGCGCCTCGATTTCGCCCGAAGATATCCACCCGGTGCGAGGTGAATTCGTCAGACCCCGAAGTATCTCCAGAATCTCTGCGCGATCCAAAGCCCTCTGTCCTGCGCTGCTGCCGCAAAATACCGCCAACAATATCCCCGCTGATATCAATTGTCGTCTCATGCTGATCTCCCTGCAAGTATCACTGCAAGTCTTGCTGCTGTGCATATAAGATTTCCTGCTTCGTTAACTCAGTCGCCCTGCCTCGTCGCAAAAGCGCCGATTCAACCGCTCGCTACTGCGCCAGAACATCCGACTGTTTCACATTCTCTATGAAGTTGCTCCACTCTGCCTCGCTCACAAGCTTCTGCATCTCGCCGTCCTCCTCCCAGATAGTTTCCAGCCGGCTCACAATCTCTTCAACGTCGTAAGCAGACAAGGTCCCCTCCGTGCCCTCGTCCACAAGCATCTCTTCGCCCGACGATGCCGTGAAAGTCATTGCCGTCGGCGCCGTCTGGTGTATGGTGATCGCCTCCAGGCGAACGCCATAAGCGGCCAAAACATCTCGCAGGGTCAGTTTGACCTCGCCCGCGCTCAGACTTGTATAGACGAAGCTCGCAAGGTGACCGTCGCCCATCGGTGAGCTGATGCTCACCCCGCTCATCTTTATGCCTTCAGTCTGAAATTCACCCGGACCCCACATGTCGAAGAATGAGTCCCGTGGCGCCGCAAGGATCCGCGCCGTGCCCGGCCCCGGCGGGTCGTTTGGATCATAAGGCCTGTTGTCAATACTGCCTTTGGTCACATCTGACATGGCCGCTTCGACAGCGAAAACATTTACTGTAGCCCCATCCCGGGTCTCCATATCGATGTACAGCGTAATGCTGTCGCCAACGCCAAGTGTAATCTCGTTGTGCCCGTCGGCGTTCACGATCCTGAATGTAACGTCCGGATCAGCCGGAATATATACCGGAACGCCCCAAAGCCAGTAATCCGCAAACAGCGCAAGATCCTCAACGTCTATCGAGCCGTCCGAATTGATATCCGCCCGGCCGCAGCCGTTTGGCTCATTGCAGTCCTCCGCCAGCCAGTACGATGCAAGCACCGTCCAGTCAGCAATGTTGACTACCCCGTCATTGTTGAAGTCGCGCGACGACACATGCGAAAAATTGATCACCTGTTCAGGCGCATCGAAGCTCTGCCCGTAGTCATACAGCTGGATATTCGGATCGCCCGTGCCCGTCGCATGGTAGTCGATGACGAACCATTTCCCAGGCAGCGCTCTGTCGTGCGAAGTATAGAAGTCGAATCCCCACTTCTCCTGGTTCTTCCAGCTCGTAACACGAGCGCCTTCGCCTGACGCCTCTATGTGGGAGTCCTTCCAGTCCGAGGTATTGCCGTCAAAGCCCCTTGCCGACAGCCGCGCAATTCCCCGATCGGCCCCTTCGACAAATAGCCCCCCTCCCCAGTAATCGCCGCTGTCCGATGAAACGACTATCGAAAGCTCGCTGCCGACCATCAGTGGCCGACCGTCATAAGGCCTGACGCCGTCTCGTTCGTAGATGTCTACCCAAACCGCCCCATGCACACATGCAGCGTGCGCAAACGCAACCAACACACACACCCTCTTCATCACCATTCTCCGAACTACACCCTTCACCATCCGTCCGACGCACAAAGGCAGCCGCCAACACAAACCGGCAACACACCCCCCCCATAAAAGGCGAATGAGCCGGCCTGATGTTGATAAGGATTCCGACGATTTTTGAAAAAAAACTTGCGGTCTGCCGGCCCGGCACAAATAAGCATCGACTCTATCCGGACCATTCTTTACCTCTGAATTTCGCGCAAAAATGCGAAAAAACACCCAACCCCAGGCATAAAATTGACCCCCGAAAACCGCGTTCGCGGTGAAAAAAGCAAAATTTCAGCCCCTCTCGGCAACTTTTTTCAAAAAATCAGAAAAAAAACCATCAACACTTGCCGTTCTCATTCGCCTATTCATGCACGATGATCAGCAAAGATCCACCCGGGCGCAAGGGAAACGGACTTCCATGGAGGGGTGCGCCCTTTATATAAATAGCTGTAATGAAATGACTTATAACAAAACAATATCGCCTGTTGATCTGCTGGGGATGTTCCCGTCAATAAACGGCGGGTTCATCCCCATAGCAGTTTTTACAAACAAAACACACACAAAAGTAATACAGCAACGAACATTTCGACCAATCAATTAGCGTGACCCCTGTGAAATCGGATTTCTAAGTACCAACAAATAAAGGAGTTAAAAAAATGAGACGTCTCGGCCCACCTCTATACGGTGCCAGATACTGCGCAAACAAAAACACCAAAACAATTCACGACCTCGACAACGAAGCACCCCACTGCCACATCGACGACGCAATCGCCGCCGGCGAAGCCCTTTCGTTTCAGTCTCTGGAGAATGGGCATGCCTCCGGTTACAGGGATTGTCACCTGTGCTTAAGTAATGGTCGAGCACGTTAAGGCAATGAAAAGGTTGTTGGCTTTTTTCCATGCGTCTTATATCACCGCTCTGAGCAAACCTCGTTCTGTGGACCTGCAGCAGGTCCCGTACCATCATAGCACCCGCCGTCGTGCAGTTCGTTTGTGAAACGAACGAGGGCTAATCGGCCGTTTCTGCACATATGGAATCAATTCAAGAAGCCGGTTTTTCGTGTCGATAGCGCCACAGTAGTGGAGGCCGGGTTAACAACAAGAATGGGGGCATTAACCGCACAGATCGAGGATCGGTTACATTGCAGTCCTGGCAGCACACAGTACGCTGGTGCGGCAATCTGCCCGTAATCGGGACAATCCAGGGGACAGCTAACTGATTTTGAAAAGGAGAGTGCCATGAATGTAAAAGAAATCATGACCTACAGCGCCGAATCGGTGGATGGGCAGGCGAAACTCGTGGAGGTCGCCCAGAAGATGAAGCAGCTTGACATAGGATCGCTGCCTGTCTGGGAGAGTGGTGAACTGGCTGGCATAGTAACCGACCGCGACATTACAATCAGAGCGGTTGCCCAGGGAAAGGATGTAACTCAAACTTCGGTCCGAGAGATTATGACGCCGCAGGTGTTCTACTGCTATGAAAACGATGAAATTCACGAGGCAGCCGAACTGATGGAAGAGAAGGACATCCGCCGTCTGCTGGTCCTTAACGACGACAATGAACTTGTGGGCTATGTCAGCCTGGCGGACTTCGCGGTCAAGAGTCGCGACGAACGGCTTGCGTGGGAACTTCTTGAAAAGATTTCAGAACCGGCGTGCCCCCAGAGATAGCAAGGCGCCGGCCGTTAACTGCCTCTATAGCGGGTCCCGCCGTGCGGCGCGGGGGGACCCGTCAACCTGATTAGAGGCTTGCGGAGGAAAGAACATGGACACCAGCGTAAAACGTGAAGAGGACCTGCTTTACGGCGTCAACAGAGTCAGCGACTTGACGAATATGACGGACCTCGAACGGGAGCATTTGCCGGTTATAACAGCTCCGGAGCGAATCATAGCAAATGAACCGTTTGACGTTATGATAGCCGTTGGCGAGCAGATGTCGCACCCGAATGAGCCGAGCCATTACATCGATTTCATAGATTTATATGCCGATGACACTTTCATCGCGAGGCTTGACCTGACGCCAAAAATGACATCTCCGCTCATGAAGGTTCGCATGTCGTTAAGTCATGCCCATGGGAACCTGCGAGCGTTTGCGCACTGCAACAGTCATGGTACATGGGAGGGCCGCAGGCGGATCGAAGTCGCAGGGTAGAGCGACCCGACTCCTGCCAAAGCCGCAAAGGCACATCGGGGGAAACCCTATTTGTGGTGTAAACTGCCGACGGCGGCTTGACACAACAGCATACAGGACGACAATCGGGCTAACGGAATGGGCGGCTTGATGCCCGCATATGTGACATGGTGCCGGAACCATCAGCTTAAGGAGGATCGGTTGTGGAGACAAGTGAACTGACGAACAAGCTGGAGGTCCTTATTGAGGATGCCAAGGCTGGTATCCTTGCGACGACCGATTCGGAAGGGCTTGTCCACATGCGGTGGATGACGCCAATTGTTCTAAAACAGCGGCCAGGGGCGGTTTTCGCTTTTTCGGCGCCCGATGCCGGCAAAATCGACCAGATCACCACGTCCGGTCGCGCCTCGTGGATGATACAAACCCGCGACCTTAGAGAAATCGTCAACCTCAGTGGCGCGGCCCGCATCGTCGACAATCCTGCGCTGAAGGCCGAGTTGATGGATGTTGCCGGGGCAAGGCTGACGGTGTTCTGGAAAACAAATATCCGCACCGAAGAGTTCGTGATCATCGAGACCGTTATCGAAAAAGCGAGCTGGTTCAAGCCGATGCAGGCCATGCGCCAGACCGTCAGATTCTGAATGTATTCCGGGAATAAGAGAAGTGCCTGAGAGCAAAAAGGAAAAGACAGCCGCTTACGAACCGGAGTTTCTAAAGGATCTTTTGGAGACTATGCTGCTGATCCGCCGCTTTGAGGAAAAGGCGGCACAGATGTACGGCCTGAGGAAGATCGGCGGGTTCTGCCATCTTTATATCGGGCAGGAAGCTATCGCAGTGGGCGCGATTGCCGCGATCGATCTGCGGCGGGACTACGTTCTTACAGCCTACCGGGATCATGGTCATGCACTGGCGGTGGGCATGGACCCTAAGGTTGTAATGGCTGAACTTTTCGGGAAGATCACGGGGTGCAGCCGAGGCAAAGGCGGGTCAATGCACCTGTTTGACGCGGAGCGTCACTTCTATGGCGGACACGGCATAGTCGGCGCGCATATCCCGTTAGCGACAGGCGTAGCTCTCAAGCTGAAATACATGGGCGAAAAAGGCGCGGTGCTGTGCTTCTTCGGCGACGGTGCGGTGCATCAGGGGGCTTTCCACGAGGCGCTGAATATAGCGGCAGTCTGGAAGCTTCCGATAGTATACATCTGTGAGAACAACTGGTACGGCATGGGTACCGATTACAGGCGAGTCAGCGCGGTGCACGATCTGTCAAGCCCGGCGTCTTCCTACAACATGCCTGGAAAGCAGGTCGACGGCATGGATGCGTTGGCCGTATATGACAACATCAAGGAAGCCGTGGCGGCGGTTCGAGCCGAGTCGCAGCCAAGCCTGCTTGAACTCCAGACCTATCGTTACATGGGGCATTCGATGAGCGACCCGGGCACCTACCGCACGAAGGAAGAGATTCTCAAGCAGAAAGAGCAGGACCCGATTTTGATTCTGAAAAAGAAGATGACCGCCCATGACATGCTTGGCGGGGATGAGTTTGAGCAGATGGACAAACGCTGCAAGCAAGCGGTCGCCGAGGCCGTTGATTTTGCCGAGGCGAGCGAGGCGCCGGCAATCGAAACGATGTACGAGGACGTTTTCAAATGATCGAGGAACGGTATGCCCGTTATTGCCTATCGTGATGCGCTGAACCAGGCGATCGACGAAGAGATGGCCCGCGATGAGCGCGTGCTGCTGATCGGGGAGGAGGTCGCACTTTATAACGGCGCATACAAGGTCAGCCGCGGTCTTCACGACAAGTACGGCGACCGCCGCGTGATCGACACGCCGATCAGCGAAGAGGGTTTTACGGGTATCGGGATCGGTGCGGCGATGGCGGGCCTGAGGCCGATCGTCGAATGGATGACGTTCAACTTCAGCATCCAGGCGCTTGACCAGGTGATCAACAATGCGGCGAAGATGCGCTACATGTCGGGCGGGCAGTTCTGCCTGCCGATCGTTTTCAGGGGTCCGAACGGACCGGCCGAGTGGCTCAGCAGCCAGCACTCGCAGGCGCTTGCGGCGATCTACACGCATGTGCCGGGCCTTAAGGTCGTAAGCGCCGCGACGCCATACGACGCAAAGGGCCTTTTGAAGACGGCGATTCGCGACGACAACCCGGTGGTAATGATGGAGGCGGAGCTTCTGTACGGGCTCAAAGGCGAGGTACCCGTCGACGAGTACCTCATTCCGTTAGGCAAGGCGGATGTCAAGCGGTCGGGCGGCGATGTTACCCTGATCACTTTCGGCAAAGTTGTGCACATGGTCCTTGAGGCTGCCGAGGCGCTGTCACAGGATGGTATCGATGCAGAGGTTATAGACCTTCGCAGCCTGCGCCCTCTTGACGAGGCCGCTATCGTTGCCTCGGTTTCCAAGACATCCCGATGCGTTGTAATCGACGAATCATGGCCTGTCGCCAGCGTGGGCGCCTATGTTGCATGGCTCGTATCCCACCGCTGCTTCGACCGGCTGGACGCCCAGGTCGAACTGGTCGCCGGCGAAGACATACCCATGCCCTACAATCACCGGCTCGAACTGGCCGCCCAGCCCTCCGTCGACAAGATTCTCGCCGCCGTCGAAAAGGTGATGTATCTTTAAGGAACAGAACAATGGCTGAGAGTATACCAATGTTAGCCCTGTCGCCAACGATGGAGGAGGGTGTCATCGTTAAGTGGGTCAAGAACGAAGGTGACGCGATAGAGCAGGGTGACGTCCTTTGCGAGGTGGAAACCGACAAGGCAACCATGGAATATGAATCGCCCGCCGGCGGCGTATTGTTGAGAATACTGGCCAAAGAGGGCGCCAGTGTGCCGGTCGGCCAGGAGATCGCGGTTATTGGCGAGCCGGGCCAGACAGTTGAGCCGGCAACCGGGAAGAAAGAGGCAAAACTTCAGGACAAAGAACCTGCACCGAAGGAGCCGGCCAAAGTCGATAAGCCGCCGGAGACCAAAGAGCCCGCGGTGAAAGAAGAAGCCGGACCCGCCGGCGCGCCCGCTCCGCAGGAAAAAGCTCCAGAGCCAAAGCCCGAAGAAGCCAGGCCGAAGCGACAGGAGAAGGTTGTGCCGATTACCGAACCGGCTTTCGAGGCGCCGCAGGCAGAAGGCAAGGTCCTTGCGACGCCGCTGGCGCGCCGGCTTGCCGACAAACACAAGGTCGATCTGACCAGGATAAGCGGATCGGGACCCGGCGGCAGGATTACGCGCGGCGATGTGGAGCAGGCTATCGAAGCAGAGACATCAGGTCGCGCCTTGTCGCCCGAGGCGGGTGAACTTGCCGACAAGACCATCGAGATCACTGCCAAGCGCAAGGTGATTGCCGACACTCTGAGCGGCTCGAAGTTTTCGGCTCCACATTTCTATCTCAAGGTTACTGCGGACGTCGAAAACTTCATGGCGGCGCGGGCGAGATTGAACAAGCGCACCGGAGGCCATGTTTCAATCAACGCCTTTCTTATAAAATTCGTCGCAGAGACCCTCAAGCGTCATCCCATGATCAATGCAACGTGGACCGACGACGGCATTGTTCAGCACGCCTCACTCGATATCGCTCTGGCGGTTTCGCAGCCGGACGGGCTGATCGCGCCGGTGGTGAGGGACTGCGGCTCAAAAGGCATCCTGCAAATCGACAAGGAACTGAAGGAACTTGTCAACAAGACCAGGAAGGGGGCTCTGACCCGCGCCGACTACGCCGACAGCACCTTCACCATCAGCAGCCTGGGCACATATGGCATCGAAGAATTCACGGCCATTATCAATCCGCCGGGCTCGGCAATTCTGGCGGTTGGGGAGTTCATGAAGATGTGCGTCGCCGACGATAACGAGCAGATCTGTGCAAAGCTGTGCGCCAAATTGACGCTCTCATGTGATCATCGCCTGATCGACGGAACCATCGGAGCAAATTTTCTGCGGGATTTGAAGCACATGATGGAGTATCCCATCGAACCGATGTACTGAAATCGCCGGCGGGGGGAGTAATTGCCAAAGAAGCGTTGTCACATCCGGGTCGGTACTTCAGGGTGGCATTACGGGCACTGGCAAGGCGTGCTGTACCCCGAGAATCTCGCCAAATCGCGGTGGCTGAACTTCTACGCGGAGCACTTTGATACCGTCGAAATCAACAATACGTTTTATCATCTTCCGCGCGCCGGCACATTCGAGAAATGGCAGGATCAGACGCCGGCGGGCTTTCTGTTCACCTTAAAGGCCAGCCGCTACATCACGCACATCAAACGCCTTGTAGGTGCAGAGGAATCGGTAGATCTGTTTCTGGAGCGGGCCGAACCCCTGCAAGACAAGCTCGGGCCTATACTCTTCCAGTTGCCGCCAAGCTATCGCAAAAACGTCGACAGCCTGGAGACGTTTCTGCAAATTGTCGCAGGCCGAGTGCAGGCGTTCTTCGAGTTTCGCCACAAGAGCTGGTACGATGAGCAGACATGGCAGATGCTCGACAAGTTCGGCGCCGGCTTTTGCGTGCACGACTGGCAGGAGGCCGCCACGCCTCGGGTAGTGACGGGCAAACTGATCTACGTACGTTTTCACGGCTCCGGCGGCGGACGGTATGAAGGCAGGTATACCCCATCAGAAATGAAGGACTGGGCCGGCTGGATCGACGCCAATCGCAACAAAGCCACTCACATATACGCCTACTTCAACAACGACATCCACGGCTATGCGGTTGAAAACGCACGAATGCTGCGAGAACTGCTCGTTGGCAAATGACAGACCGTGATTCATGTCGCCTTTGCGGTTTCGAGTCGCCATTGGTTCATCATGTCGACAACTTCGTGGTCACCGACGTCGTACCAGTCTTCATAGGCCTGGGCGACCGCGTAGAAATTTCGAGGACAGGACAGAATCACAATTTCGTCGGCGAATCGCGCGATCTGTTTGGCGGTCTCCAGGCCCGCCACCGGCGCCGCGACAATCACCCGCTGAGCCTTCTGGTTCTTGCACAGCGCAATTGAAGCGCGCATGGTCGAGCCCATCGCGATTCCGTCGTCGACGAGAATGACTATCCGCCCTTCGATGACCGGAAGTGGCTCGCCGCCCCTTAACACGTCAATGCGGCGCTGCAGTTCGACTTTCTGCTGCTGCGTTATTTCGTTGATAACGGCGCCGGACAGCCATGCCGCCGCGTCCCTGTTGATGTACCGACTGCCGTCTTCGGTAATCGCGCCGAAGCCCGCTTCCGGATTGTCGGGAAAAGGCAGCTTGCGAGAGACGAGAATCGAGAAATCCGTCTGCAGGTGTTTTGCAACTTCATACCCGACCTGAACGCCGCCGCGGACGATCGCCAGGATGAGCGGATGCTGATCCTTGTATATCTCAAGCGCCTCAGCCAACCGGCGTCCCGCGTCGGTGCGATCTTTAAACATCGTCAACCCCCCTTACAAAAAAGCACATCCTGCACTATACTATTCGGCTGTTTCGGGCTGGGAGTTTGGCGCCTATTCCACAGTAGGTCAGGTGCAAGTCCGATACGCTTCAAGCAGGCAGGTGTTACTTGTCGCTGCAGGCGTCCTGGACTTCCTGGATCGTGCGGGGAATAGGCGTGCCGAGGATGCGACAACCGGACGCCGTGACGAGGACGTCGTCTTCGATTCTTATACCTCCGAAATCCAGGAACCGGTCAACCGCCTCGTAGTCGATGAAATCGGCATGCTGCTTCTGTGCCTTCCACTGATGAATGAGCTGAGGAATGAAGTACAGCCCCGGTTCGACAGTCAATACGAAACCGGGCTCCAACGCCCTGCCCAAGCGGAGCGAATGAAGGCCGAATTGATCGCTGCGCACAATGTCCTCGGTGTACCCGACGTAGTCTTCACCCAGGCTCTCCATGTCATGAACGTCCAGACCGAGCATGTGCCCCAGACCGCACTGGAAGAAGAGGGCATGGGCGCCGGCGGCGACCGCCTCCTTGATATCGCCTCGCATCAGCCCCATATCCTTCAAACCCGACACCAGTATCTCGCAGGCCAACAGATGCACGTCGCGGAACAAGACGCCCGGGCGAATCGCGGCAATGGCGGCGGCCTGTGCGTTCAGCACGATAGCATAGATATCCTTCTGCCGCTCGCTGAATCTGCCCGCCACGGGGATTGTCCTTGTTATATCACCGGCGTAGTGCAGCGGAGACTCGGCTCCGGAGTCATTGATCACAATGTCGCCTGACCGCATCACGTTGCTGTGGTCGTGGTTGTGAAGGGTTTCACCGTGCACGGTAAAAATGGTTGGAAAGGCCGGCATGGACCCGCGGGAAATCGCCAGGCCTTCCATCATCCCCACCACTTCTCTTTCATAGACGCCGGGTCGGACCGCCCTCATCGCCGCTGTCTGCATGACGCAGCAGACGTCAATCGCCCGCTCGATCTCCTCGACTTCGGCAGTCGACTTGATCGAGCGCTGCGCCGCAACGGCGCGGATGAGCTCGGCTGACGCTGTTTTGCGCAATTCCGCTGGCGAAAGTGAAAGCCAATCCTGCAGCAAGAGTACGTTGGCGCCCCTGTACTGCGGCGGATAATGAATCCGCCGCCCCTGCCGCAGATATGTCTTGAGTATGTCGGGCAGCATTCTCAGCGAAATTGTCTCCGTTATGCCGGCATCCGCTGCGCGTTCGGCCAAGGCAGGCTGCGGTCCCATCCAGATGACGTCGTCCATCGTAACGTCATCTCCGAAGACAACCTCACGCCCGGTGTCAACGTCCATCAGGCCGACAAGTGCACATGCATCAAGACCAAAGTAATACAGAAATGTGCTGTCCTGTCGAAACGCATAAGGATTGTCGGCGTAATTCATGGGGCTGTCACTGTTGCCCGGCAACAAAATGACGCCGTCGCCGACCTGCTCGCGCAGTCGCTTTCGCCGCTGGACATATGTTTGAGCTGCAAACATCCTTGTACCTTCTGCTAAGATCTGTCCGCCCTGTCGGCCCATTTTTTCCAGAGGTCGGCGTCCTTCAAAAACGGTATGAAAATTCCGCCGATGACCGGTCTTGCCCGGAATCCGCGGACCCTTGCCGTGCTTGTGAAGTACCAGTCGCTGAACGGCACGCGGTCGGGCGATTCGTTTGCGAAACGATACAGCGGATGAATGAGTTTCTCGAAATCCGCCTTTGAATCGGCAAGCGTTGCGCACCAGACCAGCCAGTCGGACTTTGTGAAATCGGCCCTGTTGTCCAGCGGCAGGCCATACGCGTTTTGTATCTTCAGGTAGTGGGCAACCTCCTTCTTCGCGACTTCCGGCCCGAAAAGCTTCAATCCCAGCAGGTCATCCCACACCAGATTGTATTTCATCGACCACGTCTGCCGCTTGTCGAACGTCAGCCGGTAGTGATCGCCGTCGTCGGCCATTTCCTGCCATTGTGCAGTCATCTGTCGCGCCGTCCGGCGATAGGCGGCCGCTTCGTTCAGGTCCCCCAACATTTCGCAGAGCATACCATAGGCGCCAAGGGCGTTGATCGCCTTGAGTGAAAGATTCGTGTTGTGCGCAAGGTGCCCGGTGAAATCGTCGGTGCACAACTGGTTCTCGGGATCGAGCCCCTTGTCTTTGAGATACTCAGCCCATTGCCGCAGCAGCGGCCGATAGGTCCTCGCAAGCGACGTATCGCCGCTCGCCCGCACCGCCGCCGCGGTCATCAGGATCATGTTGCCGCATTCCTCAACGGGCATCTGACCCTCCAGCCGAAGCGTATTGCTTGCACGATCGCGCCCATAGGCCTGTCCGTTGCCTTTGGGATAGGTCCCGATGTCGTGCGGTGCAAAGGGATACGGCCAGTCGTCGGTCATCGCGTACTCGAACACCGGCGCGGCCATGCCGTCCAGCAGCCGCGGCGCCAGCAGAGCGAAGAACGGGCACGCAGGATAAGACACATCCACCGTCGTCATGCACCCGTTGGAAAAGCACTCCTTGTGCATGAACCAGGGCGACGAACCATCCGGCGAGACCACGATCTTTCCACTTGCCAGCGTGTGCCGATAGCCAAGCGCGACCAACCGTGCATACGCCTCGCCGCCAATCGCGCGGGCATCAGCCATCAGCTCTTTATCGAAGGCATCACAGCGATTGAAGACAGAATTGCGTTGAGCTAAAGCATTCTCAAGCATCACGTGGAAACTGCCGTAAACCTTGTACCACCAGGGGCGCAGCTTCTGCCTCATGAATTCGACGGAGAATATATCGTCGTAAGCCAGCACAATAACGCGATCCACCGTCTTCTCGCCGACGGGCGGCAGTATCATCACGTTGGCAATCACCGGCCAGCGCCTGTTGGCGGGTCGTGGCATGTCCGTGTCGTCCGTCTCGGGAATTGTCCCCTTTTCCACAAACATCCGACGGCAGTCATCTGCAAAAGCCACCACTGATCGGTCCCCCGGCATCCGCTGGCGACCTATGTAAAAATGACCCCAGTCGATCCGCAGGTTATCGCCCGCCTTCTCAAGTACCGGCTGACGGGCAGAGCCCATTGCGGCAAACTCAAATCCCGTGATCTCGCCAGGCACGCGGTGCCAGGTGATGTCCTGCTCCGCCTTGTCGACCACCCACTCGCCGCTGGCGTCGAAGTAAAGTTCAACCTTGTGCGCTTTACCGTCAACGGAACGCACCGCAAGCCGCACGTATGTCACCGGTGACGCCATCAGACCCAGGCTGTCGGGCAGCATAGGCGTCGTGAAGTTCACCTTGAGTTCCACCGGTCCCGCTTCAAACGTGTAGATCGTCTGTGTCGGCTGCAGCAGCAGGTCGGTCTGCCGGACAGAATCCTCACAAACCGGAGAAGGACCCATGAAGCGGTACGCCCGTCCATCCACGCGAATCATGCCGGCCATTGCGTGCACCGAGCCTGTCCAGTGTACCGGCCAGCTATCGTAAAGTGCATCCGAAAACGACCACACGCTCATGTACGGGTCCACGGCAGTCAACGGAACCGCCGGCGGCCTGAACGCACCCAGCTCCTGGGCCGGCGACTGTGTCCCCAACACGCACAACAGTCCGATTACAAACACGCTGATAAAACCGTACTTCGTCATCGCACCATCCTTCGAAAATACATTATCCGGTTGTCCCGGCCTGCTGACGATTCTTCGTCAGCATACTCACAATAATCAGACAGATCACTGAAACGGTTATGGCAGGCAGAACGGCGTCGAGCCCGGAAACAGCCTCCGGCAGCCGCTCATGTATGAAGTCCGCCTCCGACCAGAGCAGCGCAATTACGGTACCTGAAAGAATCGAGCTGATTGCTCCGGCCTTTGTCGCACGCGGCCATACGATTGCCGCCACAAGGGACGGCGTTATCGAAGCTCCGTAAATCGTAAACGCATACAACGCCTTCTCGAAAAAGCCGGTGGATTCGGCGAACGCCCTCGAAACCATGTAAGCTATGACCCCGAATACAACCACCATGATCCGACTCAGCAGGATGGTTTTCTTCTCGCCCGCCTTCGGGTTAATGTAGTTCAGATACACGTCCTTGATAAAAGTCGTCGAGGGCACCAACAGAAAAGAATCCGCCGTCGATATAATAATGCCCACGACAGTTACCATGAACAGGCAACCCAGCGGCAGCGGCAGATAATGCCGAGCCGCATAGATCAGGATGTATTTGCCGTTCTCCGGATCGGGCGTCATGCTGGCGGCAGTCCAGGCCGAGGCAATAATCAGAAGCTCTATTGCAAGAGCCACGAAAATCATGGTCGTAACGGCCGACCGAGCGCCCTTGGCGTTTCGACTGGCGAAAATCCGCTGGTACTGGTTGGCGTCGCCCAGCACAAGTAGAAAAACCGGCAGACAGAAGTTGATGATCATTACCGGCGAATAAACACCCCAGAACTGCATATGCTGTTGGCGGTCGCCCATCGCCGCAAACGATTCGCTCATGCCGGCAAGCCCCCCCGCCTGTATCCAATACACCGGCAGCGTGATCAGCATGGCGACGGTGATTACAATACCGGTGACGATATCGGCGTATGCAAGGCTCATCAGTCCCGCCAGCACTGTAAACAGGATGATGAACGCCGCCGCAATCACCGTGGCAATCTCCTTCGTCAGACGAGGCTCCTCCAATACAAGCTGACCCTGCCCGTCGAATGAAGTAATACGATACTCTTGTTCCGACAGCGCATCATCGTCATACAGAACTCGCTTGTAATTGTTTCGCCGAATAGCCGCGGTGCGAGTCTGGTCTGCCAGGCGTTCCTTGGCGTCTGCTATCTCCTCTGCGGCAACCACCTCCACGCGATAGGATGCCTCACCGCCTTCATCGCCCCGCAACGAAATTGCCGTCTGCCCCGTCCAGTCCGCCGGCGGCGTGTAAATCACCCATCCCCGCACAAGCTGCCGCCCCGTAACCGAGTCGCCGGCATGCAGTTTCACGGCGGGCTTCTTGCCTGTAATCACCTCCAGCACTGCGCCGCCCGCGTTGAACTGGTAACTCACTATGACCATGTATGCTATGATCAGCGACACCACCGAAAGCCCCCTTGCGACCTGCCCGAACCGTCCACCTATGATTTCAGGCACCGAGCTTGCCTCGATCCTGCGCGCTTTGGCGGCTATAAGTGAAAGCAGTATCATGCCGATAAACGTCCCTATCGGCAGTATCAGTGCCGCCATCCCATCCTTGTACGTGCGCTCGGCGTTACCCACTATCGAGCCTGTGCCTATCCACACCGCCAGCATCGTACAGACCATGATCCAGGGTGATAACGTTCGCCCTGCCACGGCGAAATCATCCTCCGTCTTCACCTGCCGCGACTTCCAGACGCCTATGCAGCCCAAAAGAACCAGATAGCCGAGTATACTGAAGAAGTAGATCATCCTGTGTCCCTGTCAACAGTCCAATTGTTTAACGCGCAGCAGCAGTCCTGCACGTACCGCAACTTCAATTCGCGTCATTCCGTCCGGCATACTTGCCTCCGGCAGCGTCCGCCGAATTGAGTCGTTAACATCACACGTCACCCGTAGAGGAAGGCGTCTTGAGCTTCAGCGTATCCCCAACCTCCTTCTGAAGATCTGTCAGCGCGCTCATCAACCGCGACAAAACGCCCGCATGCCCTGCATCTTCGGCCAGGTTATGCATCTCCCAGGGATCGTTCTTCACGTCGAATAACTGCACCTGGCGTGCCTGCGGATAAACGATAAGCTTGTAATCCTCAGTGCGAATCATCCTCTGAAAATCCCTGTACGAACCGAAGACGGCATCATACGGGCGGGTATTCTCGCCCGCCAATAGACGTGCGAGACTCTCGGCCTGCACGCTTTCGGGTATCGGTATGCCGGCCAGATCGCATGTCGTTGGAAACAGACAGTGCAGATACACCATCGCATCAATCCTGCGCCCTTTGCTTACACCCGGCCCGCGGACAATCAGCGGCAGTCTTATGCTGTGGTCATACTGATTCTGCTTGCCCATCAGACCGTGCTGACCCACCGCCAGACCGTGATCCGATGCAAAGATCACGTAAGTATTGGCCGACTTGCCGGTCGCCTCCAGAGCATCCAGGATCCGACCGATCGCTGCATCCGCGTGTGTAATTATTGCATAATACTCCGCTATGTGTGTCTTCGCCGCTTCGGGCGTCCGCGGAAACGGCCCCAGTCTCTCGTCCCGAAGCGTATATCGCTCGCCCTGGTCGAAAGGATGCTCCGGCAGATAATTCGGCGGCAGCTTGATCTTCTCCGGCGGATACATGTCGACGTATTCCTTAGGTGACTGCCGCGGATCGTGAGGAGCGTTGAATGACACGTACATAAAAAACGGATCGTCGCTCTTGGCCGCGCTCTCCTTCAGGAATCGCACCGCGTTGTCCGCGTAAAGATCGGTCGTGTGCTGCTCGACCGTATGCCGGTTCACCAGGCATTTGGCGGGGTCCGCAGCCGTCGGATCGAAATCCGCCACGTTTGGCCGCCAGTGTCCCCCGTTGTCCGTATCCCACGGCTTCCAGTCCACGCCCCCGGGTTTCGGCCGGTCGTACTGCCCCTTGGCATCGTACATCCCGCCTGCGATACTCTCGCCGCCCCTGAAACTCTTGGCCAATGTGCGCGGACCATTGTGCCACTTGCCAGTCACCCAGGTGTTGTAGCCCGCCGCCCCGAATGTCTGCCCCCACAGCGGAACCTTTTCGAGGTCCCTCTGCGCATGGTAAAGATGCAGCCCGCTGTTGAGCATCGCCCGACTGCAGATGCAAACCGCCGGCGACCATGACCCCTGATTAAACGCATGGGTAAACGTGGTCCCACCCTTCATGAGCCGGTCAAGGTTCGGCGTCTTCACCTCCGGATTATTGAGCGCATTGATCGACCGGAAAGTCTGGTCGTCCGTAAACAGAAACAGGAAATTCGGCCGCGATGACTTCTCGGCAGCAGCCGCCGGATACGCCAGTCCCGCCGCCGTCACCCCGCACAGCCGAAGAAATCCCCGCCGATTTAAACCTTTACGATTCACCGCGAACTCCTCTCAGATGAATATGCGTCGCAATTGACCTTCTCAAGCCGACCGATTATAACCGCCCTGCCGCCGTTTTTCAAGGTTTGCCTGCCGAAATTACCCGCCGCGCTGGTACAGTATCGGCCGCACCAGCGACCCCGTCCGCACCGTCTCGCCCGCCTCGGTCGTCTCGATCACCATGTGCCAGCGCTCCGGATCCGTCCCCACCGCCCCACGAATCGCCGCATGCCCCTGCTCCATCGGATGATCCACCATCCCCGCCAGCAAAAAATCCTCACACCGCTCGACCCGAAACAGCGTGTCCTCCGGCCGCCCAGACGCATTTCCCCCATACCCGAAAACCCGCACGTCCGCCGAGTCCTTCATCCAAACCATATAAGTGTTCCCCTCCCCCTTGAACCCGTAAATGCTCACATTGCGGCTGTTGCGAATCTCCATATTTGCCTCGCTGCGAACCCCCTCCGGGCAGCACTGGTAAAACGCAAGCTTCTCGTGCGTCCCATCGATGAGGATGTGCCGATACCCCGGCGAAGCTTGCCCCACGCCCAATTCGAAGTTATACCACCGGCCCCCACCGTTTCCCGTCACGACCACCAGCGGGCTCGTCCGCGGCGCATGGTCCGGCCCACGCTTGCCGTAACCGACACCCGGCATCAACAGGAGTTGCACGTCGCGCACAAACGACCGCGCTCCAGCCCGCCACTGAAGCGCGTATGCCCCCGGCACCTCCCGCGGCACATATACTCCGCAGAACGACATCACCGTCTCGGCATCGGCCGCATCCGCCGTCTGAATCACCGGCCGCGGCTGCTTCGCATCAGTGAAGAAGCCCTCATCCCCCCGCACGGCAATCACCGAAAAGGCCTTGCCAACCCCGACTACCTTCGTCTTTGCGCCCAACCGCAGCGTCCGGCTCACCCGGTAAATCCCCTTCGGGAGGAAGACCACGGCATTCTCGTCCACCGCCCGTTGCAGCGCTTCCGTATCATCGCTGACGCCTTCGCCCTTCGCCCCATAAGGCGCCGCCTTCACATTCGTGGCACAGGCAGCCTGCCCGCGTAAGGCCTCCTCCCATCCCGCCAAGCCCGCATCCCACAAATGCCGACTGCACAAATCCGCCGGCGGCCCATCCACCTCGGCTGCCCGCACCAGCGCCCCTGGCAGCTTCACACCGTCCACAAATACCGGGCACACATACTGCCTGCCCTTGTAAGCCGGCATCCCAACCGGCTGCGCCAATTGCTCGACCCGCAGCCACCCCTGGGCACGGCCCCCCACCTGCTCGCCTTTAGGCAGCCGCGCAAGCACCGCCGCATTCTTCACGTATACATTGTGAAAATAGAAACTCCGTTGCGCCTCAATCACCACATTGCCTGCATCCGGCAGCTCGAACGCGACCTCACTGTCAACCAGCACGACCTGCCCCTGAAAATGAACGTTCCACCCGGCCCCACCGACAATCGCAGCTCCCGGCCCCGTCCGCACGATCTTCACCCCCACCGCGCAAAGCGCCTGCCGGCTGTCGTTGAGAATCGCCGGGCCAGTCTGCCCGATAAGCGTCACCCCCGTAATCGTCGGCGCCGGCTGTGTCTGCCGCAGGTCCATCCCGATCCGCCCGCCGATCACCGTTATCCCTGCGTGGCTGCCGCCAGAGCCCGCGCCGCCCTCCAGTCCCGCCAGCCCGCCCGTCGCGTCAATGGTGCAGTCCTGCACCCCCGACCCCTGTGCGGCGCGATGCCGAATCCCCACCGCGCCGGCATTGCCCTTGCCAAGCACAACATCGATCCCCACGAACATCTGGTTGAAGCTGATATTGGGCTGAGGCTTCTCCGCGCCCTCATCCACGCTCCGCGCCCAGAAATACACGACATACTTCGGCTTGTCCAAATCGCCAAATCCCGCGGCGTTGTCCGTCAGCACAATCCGCGGCCGTTGAGCCCCCTCCCGCGACCCCACCAGCACACAGGGAAAATTCCCCGACCCGCTGATCCTGCCGTTCTGCCGGCGATAGAACCCCTGGGTGCAGCGAATCGTATCGCTCACCTTGTACGTACCCGCCGGAAAGAAGCATACCATCTGATGGTCCCGCGCAAAATCCACCGCCCCCTGAATCGCCTCCGTGCTGTCCTTCATTCCCCGCGCATCCGCCCCGAACGGCGCCGCCGTAACATCCACCAACCCCAGCTCCGCCAGCGCCCGGTTCTCCAACGCCTCCGGCACGTCCAGCCGAATCAAATCCGGCACAGGCCCCCGCACCGTTTCATGAACATAAGCCGTCTCATCAACCCAGCCCCCCAGCGCCGCCGCCGCCATCACCCCAAAAACCATAACCCTATGCATAACAAACCTCACCGCGAAACCGCCCCGCCACACCCATTCTACCAAATCTCCCACTGCCTCTCAACGCCCCCTCCTCCGTGCGCGCGGACCCTTTGTATGGGCCGGAAATCGAAAATAGAAATTCGAAAATACAAAAAATTATCCCGGCAGATTCAGCGGTGAGCTGCCTGCCGGGATAGTGTGATGGAAAAGAAAGAAAAGAGTCAAATTATAGGAATACCCCTCCTGATATACCTCTTCCATCCGCCGCAGCCGGCGAAAAAAGGTTACCCCGGCAGAACAGCGGTGAGCTGCCTGCCGGGATAGTGTGATGGAAAAGAAAGAAAAGAGTCATATTAAAAAGTCCTTTGTCCCCGCCCAAAAAGTCACGCCGACAAAATCCGCACCTCATAATTCCACCGGCTAATGTACAACGTCCACCCCATTCAAACTTGAACAATTCGCCGCAATTGTGCCACAGGAGTGTTTTGATTCGGTTCCCCCCGGATCAGAAACCCCCGGCCGCAATCAACGGCCATTCATTCTCTCGGTATAGCTTGCACACAACTTGAAAAAATGCAAGGAAATTCTTTCGCAATTTTTGCCGCTGCACAAGAACGTCCTCCAGGGCTTGTAATTCAAACCACCCGATTGTCGCAGCCGCCTGCCACCGGACCGCTCCTAGTCTGATATGACATTCCCGCTGTCAATTCATCTTTCCATTGATGTTGAATCGCAGATGCACCACCTTCATGATCTTGCGAAGCGGCGGAATCCATCTGAAATACCGCATCCACCGCCATCGCCGAGCGTGTCGATCAAAATAGTGCCACTCGTTCGCACAGCAAATGCCCGTCGACCACTTCTCGAGACTGCGCCCCTCCTTCAAGGTCCACTGAAAAAGAGAAATCGCCCCCCTGAGATGAGGATGCCTGTGCCACGTCTTAGTCATGAGCGGCGAGAATATCTCGAACATGATCTCCGATTTCGAAAATCGCTCTTTGATCGCAAACAGAATCCGCCGCACCTGCTCCTCGGTGAAGTAGCAGAAAAGCCCCTCTGCGATAAAGACCGTCGGCCGATCGTTGGGAATCTCATCCATCCACGTGAAGTCAAAAACGTCCTTGGCGATGAAGCGGTACCGCCCGTTTTCCTGAAAAAACTGCCTGCGAATCTCGATTGCCTCCGGCAGATCGAGCTCGTACCATTCCACCTTGCCGTTATCCAGTCGGTGCAGCCGCGTGTCCAGCCCGCAGCCCAGATTCACCACCACACCATTTGGGTTCTCCCCCAGAAACCGCCCGATTGCCTCGTCCAGAATCTCCGTCCTCACGGAGGTAAGCATCTGGCTGTCCCAAGGCAGTTCGCACTCGGCGAAATCATGCTCAAGAGAGTCGATGATCTCCACCGACTTCGGGTCGCTGACAATCCCGTTCTGCCGCTTCGTTTCCAGATATCGGCCCCGCAGAGGAATCAACAAAGTTTTCGGAACACCCTTCAGTTTCTCCAGGGAGAGTTTGTAATGCATTGCTTTTCCTGATAATAACTCGCTAAAAGTGGCAATCTCTCGGCCCGAAACTCGTCCCACAATACGATCTCGTGGACCCCCACAGGACGTGGTCGTGCTCGCCAATAATTATTGCACTTATCGGAATTTTGTTCCACTAAATCTCTGACAAATCAGAGACGCCGGCGGTTCCCTGCCGTTTCAGCAACCCACGGCCGGGCGCCGATACAATTAAAGGCTTACAACTTTGCGGAAAACTGCAAAACATGGACTACATATCAGACACCGAACTGAGGCGCCAAGCATGGAAATACACGGCAGTGCCGCTGTTCTGGCTATTGTACGCGTTCCTGCTGCCTGCATCCTGGGCTCGATTCGGCCTGTGGACGCTGCTTATCATGGTTTTTCCCGGCGCGTGGCTGTACGCATGGCTGTCATATCTCATGCACGAGTCATGGCATCGCTATGTCCCTGATGTAGACAACGACAGGTTTTTCACACTCGCCTCGATCCTGCTCGGGACCGATCCGCAATTATATCGCCTGGTCCACGGATTCCACCACTCAAAAACCAACACATGGCAAGACACTGAATTCCACCCGCTTGGCCGCATCCGATCCAGGCCGGTCCGCGCCCTTTACAACATCCTGGAAATCGTATTCGGCGTACTCTTTATCTTCGCAATGCTCTCATGGGTCGTTCCCCGCCATCCGAGATACCGCGACCGATACAGCAAGCCCGCAGCGGCGGCGGCCATTGTCGCGATCGCCGCGGTATATGGAGCTGTTGGCTTGGCTTCGGCGACCGTCTTTGATCTCTCCGCGCGGCAAATCGCCGTGCCCTGGCTGATAAATTTCTGGATATGCGCATTTTTCGTGCATCAGGACCAGATGATACAGCACGCCGGCATCATCGTCGAAGGCGATAGCCGCCAAAGGAACCTCGCCACCCGCAACCTGCCCCCGGCAAACCTCGCCTCCCGCCTGATCCTGTTTCTGTTTCACAACGACCCGAGGGAACATGTCCTGCACCATACTATGGTTAGCGTACACCACCGGCCCTTCCCCGGCCGAATCCCCCTTCCCGAAAACGCAATCCAGATCTCGCTCAGGGACTACCTGTACTGCCTCCGCGACCTCGTCACCGGCCGTCTGTAATTTTGCACTAAACAATGCTCGCCGCACAGAGTACAATATCGAGTGATTGTTAATTCATCGTGGGTGAAATCATGAAACGTCGTAAAAACTTGAATCGCCTGGGTATATGCCTATCGTTCCTCGCAGCCCTCTTGTGGTCCCCGCTGACCGCCGCACAGCCCCGATCTGCCGTAGTGGCGACGCCCGCCGAGCAGCAGCAAGCACTGAGGTTGGCAGCCGAGGACCACGCAAAACTCCTGACCATGCTGATTGAGCGATACGACGGCAGTATCACCGACTACACCGGCGTTCTCAATAAGACAGAACGGCTCAAAGGAAAGCTGACGCCCCGGCAGCGAATCGCCTTCAAGTTCAGGCAGAAGCCGTTTTCTGTTTACATGGAATGGCTCGAAAACCCGCTCGGCGCGCACAAGCTGCTTTACGTCGAAGGCCGGCACGGAGGCAAAATGTTAGCCCACCCGACCGGACTGATGTCATGGACCAGATCCGTGAAAATCGACCCCGAAGGCAAACAGGCCGCCAAGTCCTCGCTCTATCCCGTAACGTGGTTTGGCTTCCGTTCAAATATGCTGCGCACACTTGAAGTGTACAAAGAAGCCGCCGAAAAGGGGCACGTCAAGGCCGGTTTTGCCGGACCGGAGACCATTGATGGCCGAAAATACATCACCCTCGATAGGACACTGCCCAGCGACGAGTACGAAAACCCCCGGCTCATAATCCGAATCGACCTTGAATACCTGCTGCCCACGCGAATAATCGCATACGACGCAAGTGGAAACCTCATCAGCAGCTATGCCTACAACGATCTGACCTTCAACACGCACATGACCGACAAGGATTTCGACGCAAAAGAACACCGTTTGAATTAGTTGTTCTGAAGGTGCGCAGCCGCTCCTGCACCACCCAGGACAACTGACACTCGGCGACAATCACAAGCCGCTCGCAAATCCTGCCTCAGCGACACTTGCTAAACTCGTACGTGCAAAACCTCTTCTATGTAGGCAATATGCCTCTTCTCGTCATCATAATTGTCCATTACGATTCGCATCGCCTCATCGCCGAGATTTTCGTTTTCCACTGCCTCGCGATACGCCTTGTTCGTCATCTTCTCGCTGGTATGAAGAGCCTTGAGGGCGCCGATCTCGCCCGTTGAGCTGCGAATCGCCGCAAAACCTTCCATCAGGTAGCCTTTGATATCCTTGCTCTTCTCGGGGGCGGTTTCACCTATGCTTTCCAGGTATTCCGATAAACGGTCCACGTGCCGGCGATGGTCGTCGGCGAATGAATGGATGTTCTGATGTACGTCCGGCGTCTCCATCTTCTCCATAGCCCTGTCATAACACTCCGCCGCATCCCAGTCCAGTTTGACCAGGTCGCTGATCTGTTCAACCATGTCTTTGCTCATAATTCATCTCCTTCAGTTAGCAATATGTCAGGAATTGAAAATCATGCCGCCGTTTGGATGAAGCACTTGCCCCGTCATGTAAGAAGAATCGTCGCTGGCAAGAAACACATAGCAAGGTGAAATCTCGTCCGGCTCTGCGGGTCGGTCCATTATTGTGTTGCCCCCGAACTGTTCGACCTTTTCCTCGCTGAAGCTCGCCGGTATCAGGGGCGTCCAAACCGGCCCAGGCGCCACCCCGTTTACCCCGATCTCGGGTCCCAGAAACCTCGCGAGCGATTTCGTAAAGCTCACCGAAAATCCGCAAATCACACAAACTATCACTTCCTTCGTTCCTGTCCGGATGTACCCAAAGGACTATTTTGCTCAAACGCTGCGGCATTTACCTGACACAGTGGGAATTTTGCCAACATGCAGGAGCACAAAACAGCACCTCCGGTTAACGGCTGCAAACTCCCCCATCTGATTTGTGCGACCCAAACTGCCTGTTCTGCCGGCAAACCGTTAAGTGAACAAGCCGACTATCAGGCCTCGTCGAAGAAACGACTCATGCCTCTGTATGCAGTGCCCAACCGTCTCCGAGACTGATTCGCTCACTCGATCGTAAATCGAATCGTCCACCGGTCCTGCCGCTTCGGCTGATCGGCGACAAGTCGGATTCGCGTCAACCGGTCGCCCCATGATCTCCGCAGTGCCGCGTCATCCAGGCTGATGTCATCTGTCTCGGACCGAAGAGTCTCCGCATCGAAATGCAGTTGCAGCGCCGTACCGCCGGCATGTTTAAGACGCAGCACGCCCGTCCCCGCAACCGTCACCTCCGCCGGCGTGATAAAGTTCTCCTCAATGGGCCCGCTGGCATCGGTGAACTCGAAATCATCTATGATCTCCGCGCCTCGGCCTCGCTCCAGCCGCACCGTACGAAGCCATCGACCGATACCCGCCTTCGCAGGATATGCCGGCCCTATATCCATCGCCAGTTCAGCCGTCGCCTCCGTCGACCGGTGCGCAACCTCGCGGGCGCCCCGACTTCCACCCGCCTCCTGCATCACACCGTTGATCGTCGGCAGGTTGTGCCACGCCGACTGCATCGCCGGAATCTCATAGCGGCGGCTGCTGAACGTCTGACGCGTGTACGTGGGTGCTCCCACGTCGATAATGAACGGCCTGCCGTCGGCGAAGATGATTACGTTGCCCACGTCGTTATGGTTATGGCTCTGCGCATTGTGAGACCCCCATGCCGCCACGTAAAAACCTTCAACGCTGCCTGCTCGATCGCGCGACGCCATCAATTGCATGTCCGCGTGACCCAGCCAGACGTCACGAAGCAGAGGGGGAGCATCCGTTCGCGCCGCAAGCAGACGCGACGAATTGAAAACTGCGTACAAAGGCCTCTGCATGAAACGGAAGCTTCTCAAATCATTGAAAAGCACGTCAGCCGTAACGTTCCAGGCCGCAAGCGCCTTCATGTCCGCGTCGCCGACGCGAATTCCGAATCGAAATACAAGATCGCGCTCGATGTTGAGCCGCGCCGCACAGTCGCCGACAGGTACAAAGTAATCGTCGGAAATGTGCACCCGACTGATAAAACGCCCTATCTCCCCTGCCGCCTCGATATCGAAGTAGTCAATCCGCCCGTTTGATGCACTGTACAGCAGTTCCAGGCTGTCATACAGACTCGCGCCGGCCCGCCCCCAGTAGCCGGGCCCCTCGTCGCAACTGCCGTCCGACGGGTATGGCACGAAGAACCTGTCCACACTTCGCAGCACTTTGTAAACAAGTTCCGCTCGAACCGACTGATCCGTCTCGATCAGCAGGCCCGCCGAAAGCACATTGGAATTGACCCACGGATTCCAGTTGTTCGGTCGAGCCGAGCTGCGAAACCCCATCCAGCCAAAATCGTTGCGCTCCATAAACGGCGTAAGGATACGACTGCGTATCTCCCGTTCAATACGCGGCCCGATCAGCGGCGAAACGCCGGCCAGACGCTCCGACAACAGATATCGCGTCCACGCCAGCGCCTGTGCGGTCTCCGCGCTGAATAACGCTATCACCGGCTCGTCGGTATCCGGCAGCCCGCTGCCGGCCTTCTGGGCCGAGATGTGCGCCGGCAGCGTCCAGGAAGATTCCTCGCAAATCGCCCACACCGCGTCTGCAATGGCATCAAGAAATCGTCCCTTGTCCTCCAGGCACTCAGCCAACACCAGCACATTGAGCATGGCCCGCCGTTCAAAATAGGGCGTCTGGTATCGCTCACGGTCGCCGTTCCGCCTGAACTCAAGGTACAGTCTCGCCGGCAACGCCGGAAACTCGCGCTCCGCCGCCCCCTCCGCGATGCGAATAATCGCCGCCCTGACGCCGCCATCAACGCCTTGCCATGCCTCCCTTTCGTCAACTCTCGCAAAAGGACGCCACTGCTCGTGCGGCAGCAGCAGTTCGCCCAGCTTCTCCTGCGAATATCGCCCTGAAAGTGAAGGATTGTCGGCACGCACAAGTGCGGCAAAAAAACAGACACACAGCAAACAGACCATCCACGCAAACTTCCCGGCCTTCATGACAGCATCCTTTGAAATTCGATTGCTGAACGCTGACCCGTCGGATCAGACGCCCAATCTCATCGCCTGCAGGTTCTTGATGCAACGTTCGACGCACTCCAAAGGCGGATACGCGTAGCTCTCGTGCTCCACTATATACGCCTCGGTCCCGCCGACCGCTCTGCACAGCGCGAAGAACGCCGCCCAATTGATGTCATCCTCTCCGATAAGCGCCTTGCCGTCGGTCTTGCTGTACGCCTTGATGTGCACGCTCTTGGCACGACCCGGGTACTTGTAAAGGAATGGAAGCGGATCCGCCCCGCCATGGCACGCGTTGCCCGTATCAAGCTGCATGACAACGTCGGCCACCGTATTCCCGTAAAACGTATCCCAGGGCATCTCACCGTCCATCGGCTTGAACTCGATGCTGTGGTTGTGATAACCCACCAGCATGCCAGCCGGCTTAACCTTCTCCGCCAGCTCGTTGAACAGCTTCGCCGTCTCCAGCCATGCCTGCCGCGAACTGCGGTACTTCTCGGCAAGACCAGGAACAATCAGAAACTTATTGCCCAGAATCTGGTTGTACTCGATCGTCCCGGCAAGATTATTGCCCAAAAGCGTGTCGATACCCGTATGCGTGCCGCAGCAGGTCAGCCCGTTGTCATCAAGCAGCTTGCGCATATCCTTTGCCGTCCGCCCGTAATACCCCGCAAACTCGACCGACGTATACCCCATATTGGCGACCTTGGCCAAAGTCCCCGGCAGGTCCTTGCCGCAATCATCCCGCACCGAATAAAGCTGAAGACCAAATTGAATCTGCCGAGGCCTTCTCGCTCCCGCCTGCCGGCCCTGCCGCCGCGACGGCTCATCCTGCGGCGCACCGCTCGCCGAAGCAATCATGGCCAATGCCCCAGCCCCTGCCGCCACAAAACCTCGTCTCGAAAGATCATGCGATGTCATGTCCACTCCTTCCTTTGGTCAAGTTGAAATCTATATGAAACCCGACCACGCAGACCGGGTTCGTCAGCCGTTTAATTATAGCCAATCCGCCCCCCACAAAGCAACCCCGCAGAAGTCCACGCCAGGGCTGGAGCATTCTCCGCCAGGTCAGCATCCCAAAGCTGGCCTTCAAAGACATGGGAGAGCAAAACCGTTTGGGAAGAGGCCGATCTCGACCACGGACTTCAAGACTCCGCCGAGCATGATTTGTCAGATTTGCGTGTCATCGCCGCAATGAAGGGCAGGTCGCGATAGCGCCCCTCGTAGTCCAGCCCGTAACCGATCAGAAACGCATCCTCCACGCGAGTACCCACAAAATCCACCGCCACCGACACATCGTGCCGGCGATCTTTTTCCAGAAGCACACATGTCTTGATGTCCGCGGGCTCATGCCGCCGCACCATGCGAACAACAGCGTCCAAAGTCCGCCCGCTATCATAAATATCGTCGACAATAAGGACCTTCCGACCCTCAATTCTGCCCAAAAGATCCCCCTCTTCAAGAGTAACCGTCCCCGTACTCTCAACGCCGCCATGATAGCTCCCCGCACGCAAATACACCACCTCCATTGCCGTATCAACTTTGCCGAAAAGATCCGCCGCAAACCGCGCAGCACCCTCCAGAACCACCAACCCCACAACTGAATCGCCCCGCCCGTAAGCATCCGATATCTCAAGCGCAAGCCGCTCCACACACCGCCCGATCTCCCCCGAATCTATCAGAATGCGTTCGTATAACGTCACCGACAGTCCTGTTAAGTAAATACAGCAACCCGCCCATTATCTCCGTCGACCGCCGCTTCGCCACTAAAAACCCGATAAATCACGATACCAATTTTGCAAGGCTCGATATTGTGTCCCGTCCCAACATCTGATATGCTGATGAGGTGTACGGTAACATACCTTCATAGCAGGAGAAAAACCATGATGCAGGGCAAGTCGCAGTCACGTCGAGACTTCATGAAACATTCCGCCGGCGCCGCTTTGGGCGCCGCTGCCACCGCAGGACTTTGGGGCACAAGTCCCGCATGGGCCGCCGCAAATGACACCGTCAGGGTCGCCGTCATCGGCATCCACGGCATGGGACAAAGCCATATCGCCAGCTACGCCGCACTCAAAAACGTCCAGGTCGCCGCATTGTGCGACGTCGACCAGAATCTCTTCGAAGGAGTGATCAAAAAGCACTTCACCGACAGAGAAAGACCGCGCCCCAAAACATACACCGACATCCGCAAGCTGCTCGAAGACAAGGACATCGACGCCGTCTCAATTGTAACCCCAAACCACTGGCATTCGCTCGCCGCCATCTGGGCCATTCAGGCCGGCAAACACGTCTCAGTCGAAAAACCCTGCTGCCACAACTTCTTTGAAGGCCGGCAGCTCGTCAAGGCTGCAAAAAAGTACAACGTCATCGTACAGGACGGAGCCGAACAAAGAAGCAACCCCTGCGCTCAATCAATGGCCGAGTTCCTCCACACCGGCAAACTCGGCGAGGTCTATCTGGCAAAGGGTCTCTGCTACAAATGGCGAGACACCATCAAGAAAACCCCCGACGAGCCCGTCCCCGCCGGAGTCCATTACGACCTCTGGCTCGGCCCAGCCCCCAAACGACCCTTCTCGCGAAACCGCTTCCATTACAACTGGCACTGGAACTGGGACTACGGCAACGGAGACATGGGCAATCAGGGCGTACACGAAATGGACATCGCCCGCTGGGGACTCGGCGTCAAACTCCCCACGCGTGTCTGCGCCATGGGCGGCCACTTCATGTTCGATGACGACCAGAACACCCCCAATACGCTCATGGCCATATTCGAGTTTCCCAACGAGACCGGCCGCGGCGACAAAAAGAAGATCCTCCAGTTCGAAACGCGCCACTGGATCTCAAACCGCGAAGACGCAATGTGGATGCGAGGAACCGCCGACACGCGAACCGGCTATATGATCAGCGCCGACAACACCGTAGGCAACCTCTTCTACGGCTCCGAAGGCTACATGGCCAAAACCGTCTCCAACTGGCAGGCCTACATGGGAAAAACGCGCCAGCCCGGCCCAACCGGCAAGGGCGAAGGAAATCACTACCAGCATTTCGTCGACGCGATTCGAACCGCCGACCCCAAAGATTTCAACGTAAGCATCGAAGAAGGCTTCTATTCCTGCGCCCTCATCCACCTCGGAAACATCTCTTACCGACTCGGCCGATCCCTCGATTTCGACCCCGTCGCACAGAAGTTTATCAACGACGACGAGGCAAATGCCATGCTCACACGGGAGTACAGAAAGCCCTTCGTCGTACCGGAAAAGGTTTGACCCTGTTTATAACCGGAGGATTATCATGTCCGAATCATTGAACCGAAGAAACTTCCTAAAGGGCGCCGCCGGAAGCGCAGTCGCCATGACCGCCGCAAGCTACTCCCGCGTCCTTGGTGCAAACGATCGCATCTCTATCGCCCTCATCGGCTGTGGAAGCCGCGGCATCGGCGCACACATGGCCGGCATCCAGCCCTTCGCCAAAGAGCAGAACGTCGAAGTCACCGCGGTATGCGATCCATGGAAAGTCCGCCGGGACATGGCCGCCGCAAAAGCACAGCAAACCTATAACCGACCCGCCCGCAAGTTCTCCTCATACAAAGACGTGGTCGCCCTCAAGGACGTCGACGCCGTGATGATCGCCTCCTGCGACCACCAGCACACAATCCACCTCAAGGCCGCTGCCGAAGCCGGCAAGGACGCCTATTGCGAAAAGCCCCTTGCCATGCGGCTCGACCGACTCATCCAGGCCGTCGACGCCGTCAAGAAAAACAACCGCATCGTGCAGATCGGCACCCAGCTTCGCAGCTTCCCGACCTTCACCGGCTGTCGCGATATCTACAAAACCGGCATCCTCGGCAAGGTCGGACGCATCGAGCAGCACCGAAACGGCGAAAGACCATACTGGTACCAGTATGTAAAGGAGGTCCGCCCCGAAGACGTCGACTGGAAAGAGTTCGTAATGGATGCCTCCGATCGCCCATTTGATCCCGTCTTCTACTCCGGCTGGTATGGATATCGTGAATTCTCCGATGGTCCCGTACCCGGCCTCGGCAGCCACTTCATCGACCTCGTCCACTATATCACAGGCGCCCGCTTCCCAACCGACTGCGTCTGCACCGGCGGAACCTTCACCTGGATCGACGAGCACAAGTTCACCGCCCCCGACCACGTCTCCGCACTCTGGCGATACCCCGAAGGATTCATGGTCGAGTACTCCACCAACTTCGGCAATGGCAGCGGCAACAGCTTCAAGATCTTCGGCGACGTCGGCGTCATGGACATGGTCAACTGGAATGCACCCGTCCTAACAGCCGATGGCGCACCCAAACGAATGGGCCAGATCCGCGGCCAGCAGCCCGTACCCGAAGTGCCCACGCCCGACCATTACCTGAACTGGCTCCAGTGCCTGCGAACACGCCAGCAGCCCAACGCCGACATCGACGCCGGTTACCAGCACGCCGTCGCGGTCATCATGGCGATGATGTCCTACGATTCAGGCAAGCGAATGGTCTATGACAGCCGCAATCGCCGGATTCACGAAGGCTGAAAACTTCAACCGCTGACATCACGGAGACACAAAGATGAGCATTGCTCAACCTTCTCGGCGCGAGTTTCTCCAACTCAGTGCGGCACTTGGTGCCGCTGGACTTCCCTCATTTTCGTTCGCCGACGCCGACGCCGAAGACAGCCCCTGGCAGATCGGCATCTACACCCGCCCGTGGGACAAATACGACTATCGCGTCGCGCTCGATGCAATTGCCGCCGCAGGCTACAGACACGTCGGCCTGATGACAACCGGTTCCACGAAGAACCGACTCGTCATCAGTGTCGATACCACACCTGAAGAGGCCCTGGAAGTCGCCCGCCAGGTCAAGGCCCGCCGCCTGAAGGTCGTCTCCGTCTACGGCGGCGGAATCCCCGTCGACAAATCCCTCGCCGCGGGAATCGAGGGCATGAAAAAGCTCATCGACAACTGCGCCGCCTGCGGCTCATCCAACCTCCTCATGGGAGGCATCGGCAGCGAAAAACTCTACGACGCCTACTACACTGCAATAAAGCAATGCTGCGACTACGCCGCCCGGAAAGGCGTCGGCATAAGCGTCAAACCCCACGGCGGCCTCAACGCCACCGGCCCCCAGTGCCGAACCACCGTCCAAATGGTCGATCATCCAAACTTCCGAATATGGTACGACGCCGGCAACATCTACTACTACTCCGACGCCCAGCTCAGCCCCGTCCAGGACGCCCCGACAGTCGCCGGCCTCGTTAACGGCTGGTGTATCAAGGACTACGTACACCCCAAAAACGTCGCCGTCACCCCAGGTGCCGGCATGGTTGATTTCCCCGCCGTCTTCACACTCCTGCAAAAAGGCGGCTTCCAAAAAGGCCCCCTCGTCGTCGAATGTCTAACCCCCGGCGATGAAACGCACCTCCTCGCAGAAGCCAAAAAGGCCCGCCGATTCCTGGAAGAACTGACACAGCACGCCTCACCCGGCAAAACCCGGTCCGCCCCCCTCAAGGCCGGCATCGCCGTCACCGACATCACGCCGCCCACCGGCTATCGCATGAGCGGCTACTTCCACGAACGCCTCAGCACCGGCACGCTCAACCCGCTCCACGCCAAAGCGCTCGTACTCAAGCAAGGCCCCCGGCGCATCGCCATAGTCTGCTGTGACATCATCGGACTTTCCCCCGACGTAACCTCCGCCGCCCGCCGGCAGGCCGCCGCAAAAACCGGCTTCCTACCCGCAAACATCCTCATCGCCGCCACTCACACCCACACCGGACCGCTCTACTGGGGAGCCCTCCGAAACCACTTCCACGACAAAGCCCTCGCCGCTTCCGGAACCGACACCCGCGAGCCCATCGACTACGCCGCCCACCTCACCGACCGCATCGTCCAGGCCGTCTGCAACGCCGATGCCGCCGCAAAACCCGTCCGCCTCCGCGCCGGATCACTCACACAGCAAGGCCTGTCCTTCAACCGACGCTTCCACATGAAAGACGGCACGGTGCGCTTCAACCCCGGAGTCCTCAACCCCGACATCGTCAAGGTCGCCGGCCCCATCGATCCCCAGGTCGGCGTGCTCTTCATCGATGACAACGCCACCGGCAGACCCGCCGCCGCACTGGTCAATTTTGCACTCCACCTCGACACCACCGGCGGAACGCTCTGCGCCGCCGACTACCCCTTCTACCTCGAACAGAAACTCCGCCAGCAATACGGTGACGACTTCACCCTCTTCTTCGGCACTGGCGCCTGCGGCGACATCAACCACATCGACGTCACCACCAAAGAACGCCTCAAAACCGAAACCATCGGCACAACCCTCGGCCAAACCGTCCTTGCCGCCGCTGAAAAGCTCGCCGCCGCCTCGCCTGACATCGCCGCCGCAAGCGCAACAATACACGCCCCGCTCCAGCAATACACCCCCGAAGAACTCGCATGGGCAACTGAAAACATCAACAAGGTCGGTACGCCTCAACTGCCCTTCCTCGAACAGGTCCGAGCATACAAAATCCTCGCACTCAAGCTCCGCGGCGGCGACACAATCCCGCTCGAAGTCCAGGTCATGCGCATCAGCCGCGACGTCGCCATAGTCGCTCTCCCCGGCGAGGTCTTCGTCGACCTCGGACTAACCATAAAGAACCAAAGCCCCTTCAAACACACACTCATCATCGAACTATCCCAGGATGCCCCCGGATACATACCTACAAAGAAGGCGTTCGCCGAAGGAAGCTACGAAACCGTCAACTCCCGAATCGCCCCCGGCGGCGGCGAAATGATGGTCCAAAAGGCCGTGGATTTGTTAAAGGCCCTGCACAGCACATAAGCCCCGCTAAATGCCCCATCATCCGCCGAAAGCCTCAAACCCCTGCGCAAATTGGTCGTATTTGCCCGAATAGGACCGTCGCGCAAGGCAAACAGGGCTTGCCCTGCACGCCCGACGACGTTATTATGTCCCTTTTGCACCGTAGCAGCAGTTAACTGTCCGGTTACCCTGAAATAGTGACGACAATTTGAGGTGAACGTGTCACATCGAATCGTTTCAAAGAAGCAGCTTGCCGAGCACGTCTTTACGATGGACGTCCAGGCCCCGCTGGTCGCGCAGTCCCGCCGCCCCGGCCAGTTCGTAATAGTCGGCGTCAGCGAAGATTACGGAGAACGCATCCCGCTGACCATAGCCGGAGCCGACGCCGCAAAAGGCACCATCACCCTTATATGGCAGCGCGTGGGCAAGAGCACCAGCGAAATGGCCGACCTCAACGAAGGTGACTCCCTCGGCTACATTGCCGGCCCCCTTGGAAAGCCCACCCATATTGAAAAGTTTGGCCTCGTCGTATGCGTCGGCGGCGGCATCGGCAACGCCCCGCTGCTGCCCATCGCACGCGGCATGAAGGAAGCAGGCAACACCATCGTCGCCATTCTTGGCGCCCGCACAAAAGATCTCGTGATCCTCGAAAACGAGTTTGCCGCTTTCAGCGACGAGCTGATCGTCGTAACAGACGACGGCTCCCACGGCAGAAAGGCCCTCGTAACCGAACCGCTCGCCGAAGTCTGCGCACGCAGCCCGAAGCCCGACCTCGCCGTCGCCATCGGCCCGGCGATCATGATGAAGTTCTGCTGCGAAACCACCCGCAAATTCGACGTCCCCACGCAGGTCTCCCTCAACACGATCATGGTCGACGGCACCGGAATGTGCGGAGGATGCCGCGTCGAGGTCGGCGGAAAAACCAAATTCGTCTGCGTCGACGGACCCGAATTCGACGGCCACCAGGTCAACTTCGATCTGATGATGAAACGCCTCAGCGCCTACCGCACACTTGAACAGAAGGCGCACGAAGCATACAAGCAGCACCGATGCAAAATTGGCCTCAAAGACTGAACCGACACACCCGAATCCTGTTTGGAATTTGATAGCGTGAACGACGATTACAAAATGCTCGACGATTTGATGAAAAAACAGAACGCCGCCCCCCTCAAGCCCTCCGACCGGTATGCCATACCCCCTCAGCCCATGCCCGCCCAGGACCCCCGGCAGCGGCGAAGCAACATCAACGAGGTGGCCCTCGGCTACACCGAAGAACAGGCAAGGCTTGAGGCCCTTCGATGCCTGCAATGCAAAACCGCCCCCTGCATCGAAGGCTGCCCCGTGAAAATCAGAATAAATGACTTCATCAAGGCAATTGCCGAAACACGATACGACGACGCCTTGGCCGTCATAAAGGAAAACTCGCTCCTGCCCGCCGTATGTGGACGCGTCTGCCCGCAGGAGGTGCAGTGCCAGGAGAAATGCACCGTCGGCAAGAAATTCAAGGACGTCGACAAGGCCGTCGCCATCGGACGCCTGGAGCGATTCGTCGCCGATCGCGCCCGTGGCGAGGGCGTCCCGCCCTCGTCTTGCCAGCTCGAGCCAATGAGGCGCTCCAAGAGCAAGGAGCAAGGGCAAGATGTCCTCGACACGATCCCCGCCGTCGCCCCGCCAACCGGCAAAAAAGTCGCCGTCATCGGCTCCGGACCCGGTGGTATCGTCGCCGCTGCCGACACCCGCCGCGCCGGCCACGACGTAACTGTCTTCGAGGCCTTCCACAAGCCCGGCGGAGTCATGGTATACGGCATCCCCGAGTTCCGACTGCCGAAGGCCATCGTACAGCAGGAAATCGACGTCCTCAAACAAATGGGCGTTAATATCGTCTGCAACTTCGTCGTCGGACGAACCCGAACCATCGAACAACTCATGAACAAAGACGGCTTCGACGCCGTCTATATCGGTGTCGGAGCAGGCCTGCCCAGCTTCATGAACATACCCGGCGAGCATCTCATCGGTGTCTACAGCGCAAACGAATACCTCACTCGCGCAAACCTCATGAAGGCCTACAACTTCGGCAAGGGAGCCGACACCCCAATAGCCGTAAGCAAACGAGTCGCCGTTCTCGGCGGAGGAAACGTCGCTATGGACGCCGCCCGAACCGCCGTCAGACTTGGCGCAGATAAAGTCTACCTCGTCTATCGCCGAAGCGAAAAGGAAATGCCCGCACGAATCGAAGAGGTCCACCACGCAAAGGAAGAAGGTGTCGACTTCAGAATCCTCCAGAACCCAAAACAAATTATAGGCGACTCCGATGGAAACGTCGCGGCCATCGAATGTCTAAAGTACCAGCTCGGCGAGCCCGACAGTTCCGGCCGGCGCCGCCCCGTACCGATAGAAGGCAGCGAATTCACCCTCGACGTCGACACAGTCATAGTCGCAATCGGAAACGGCGCAAACCCGCTCATCGGCCAAACCACACCCGGACTCGAACTCAACAAGTGGGGCAACATCGTCGTGGACGAAAACTGCAAGACAAGCCTCAACGGCGTCTACGCCGGCGGCGACATCGTACTCGGTGCCGCAACGGTAATACTCGCAATGGGTCAGGGCAGAATCGCCGCCGCCGCCATCAACGAATACCTGGCAGGCAAAACGTAACCTCGCAAGTGGCACGGCCGAACGTGGCACGCCATCCTGGCCGTGGACGTATTGGCGGGACTACCATACCGCCAGACTTGGACTAAATCAGGCGGGCTAAACCCTGCCGTCAATCACTCACATGGAAGGATATATGTTATGGAAAACACAAGAACAATCACAATTGCCATGTTCTCGCTGTTTGTCGCCGCCGCCGGCGCTTCGACCTCCTGCGATCAGAAGTTCACCTTCCTCGGCCTCACCAGGGGCTCCAGCCACGTCCTCTGGGTCGCCGAAGAGTTGGGCGGCGAATGCTTCTCGGCACAGCTCGTCCAGGCGGTCCTCGACGACCCGAACTCCACAACCATCGCCACCGATATACCCTCGCGCCAAATCGCCTGGCTGAAGGATGCAATCGCCAACTTCGCCGCCGAAAAGCCGCAGCCCCTCGACAACGTCCAGGGTCTCTGGATCGCCCCCGGAACAAACTGGTACATCAAAGCCCCCCAGCCGCGAAACGACCTGAAAGCCGCCTTCACCACCCACGTTGCCGTCGGCGGCAGCAACGGCTCAACTTGGAACAAAGCCCAGGGCCCAAAGGGCATAGTCCCCGCCGACGTCGGCAACGCCGTCGCCCGCCTCATCTACTTCTACCCCTCAGGCCTCTATTTCGACTATTCAATTTCACAGGCGTATTATTTCCCCCGGTCAGGCCACCTCGTCGTCTTCACAAACCAGCCCCTCCTCGCCGTCGGCCTCGACACGATGCACGGATTCATGGTACTCAAAATCTCCCAGTAACCCGACCCACTACTCCAGCGTCGCCATCACCTCTGCTGCCGTCGTCACCGCCCCCGCCGTGTACTCGTCGCTGGCCCCGTAGTAAATAGTGATGTTCCCCGCCTCGTCTGACGTCGCCCCGCAAGAGAAGACCACGTTCCCATAAAACCCATGCAGCTCATACTCCGCCTCAGGCTCCATCAGCGGCTCCGCGGGCCGAGCCTTCACCTCGCAAGGATCATCAAGCCCGAGCAGAGCCGCCGCCAGCGTATAACGATCCATCGTATCCGACCCGTGATAGATCACAAGCCACCCATCCTCCGTCCGTATCGGCACGCAGCTCCCCCCCGTCTTGCCGTCATGAAACGTCCCCGCCCGAGGCAGCAGCAGCGGCCGATGCCCGCCCCAGTGAATCAGATCCGGCGACGACGCTATCCATATCCCGCGCGGACCGATATAACGAGGAACCGGCCGAGTCAGCGCCCAGTACCTGCCGCCGATCTTCTCCGGAAAAAGCACCACGTCGATATTCTCCGGACAGAATATCATCCCCAAACGCCGGTACTCCGCAAAGTCGTCCGTAACCGCCAACGAAGTGCATATCCCATTCTCGCTCACCGACTTGTACGTAATGTAATAACGCCCCTCGATCAAGGTTATGCGAGGATCCTCCAGCCCGAACGTCTCGCTCCACACCGCCGGAAACATCGCCGGCGAACGCTCGATATCGAAATGAACCCCGTCAGCGCTCGACGCAAGCCGCAGATGCGATATGCTCGTCAGGAACATCGAATCGTCATAGTAGAACGATCGCGAGTCCGGAATGTCCGTGATGTGCGGATCGCTGTTCTTGACCCTGAAATGCTCCACACGCCCCGTCTCCGGATTGAATATAGGCGCAACCTGCTCGTCCTCCCCCTTGTCCCGTGGCCGCTCCGCAACGCGAAGAAGCAGCAGCGTCCGCCCCCCATAGACAACCGCACCCGGATTAAACGCACCCACAACCTCATACTCCGCACTGCTCGCCGCAACGTCACTCGGTCCAATCAGCGGATTCTCGTCAAATCGTCTCACCATAACTCCCTCTTTCGGCAGCCCTGCAACACTTACCCAAATGGTGGCACGGGCTTTCAGCCAGTGGAAACACGCCAAAAATGCTGCCGTCAGTCTATCGGCATATCATCCCATTTCAATCCTCCAAAATCGCTTTCTGCCGTAACCTTGGAGAGCAAAACCGTTTGGGCAGAGGCCAGAATTTGGAGCATCTGTTCGCCAAGGGGCGAAATTTGGGCCTCTAAGGGCCCGAACGGTTTTGCTCGCCCGTCCCATACACCTGCCCACCGTAAGAGGAGAATGCGTTTGCCCTCCACTTTCTCCCCCGATCTTGCAAAACCCCCGCCGAACATGTACTCTATAGGACGACGAGCGGCAAAAAGCCGTCTGCCCATTTATTAATTTTTCACGACGGAGGTGATTTATGAGATTGCTTGCCATGAGTTCACTCGTGTTCCTGATGCTCGCCGGAGCCCATTCACGCCATGCCGCAGCCCAGCCGCGACGCGCCGCCGCCCGAGACCGAATCACCGCGGTCCCAACCCCCGACACCTCCACCAAAAACGACTTCTACATATCCAATCGCGACCCACTCCTGCCCACGCCCTTCATCAAGTTGCCCCTCAACTCAATCGAGCCCAAAGGCTGGCTCCTCCGACAGCTCCAACTCCAGGCCCAGGGCTGGCACGGCAATCTCACCGAGATAAGCGATTTCCTGAAGAAAGACGCCAACGCATGGCTCGATCCCGAGGCCACCGGCCAGAGAGGCTGGGAAGAACCCCCATACTGGCTCAAGGGCTTCGGCAGCCTCGCATACATACTCCGCGACAAGAAAATGCTCGACGAAACCATGATCTGGATCGAAGCCGCACTCCGCAGCCAGAAGCCAGACGGCTGGTTCGGACCCGACAAAGGCCGCGGCGGACTCGCTACAAACCTCCAGGGCCGCGCAGACCTCTGGCCAAACATGATCATGCTCTTCTGCCTGCAGGATTACTACGACTACTCCGCCGACCAGCGCGTCATCACACTCATGACCAACTACATGAAGTACCTCGCCACTGTCCCCGAAGACCAGTTCATCGTCGGCTACTGGCCCAGGATGCGAGCCGCCGACCTCCTTTACAGCGTCTACTGGCTCTACAACCGAACCGGAGACGAATTCCTCCTCGACCTCGGCCACAAAGTCCACCGCCGCACCGCCGACTGGACCAGCGACCTCATCAACTGGCACAACGTCAACATCGGCCAGGCCTTCGGCGGCCCGACCACCTACTACATGCAGTCAAAAGACCCAATCCACCTCGAAGCCTCCGACCGCAACTGGCGAAAAATCCGCGACCTCTACGGCCAGGTCCCCGGAGGAATGTTCGGCAGCGACGAAAACTGCCGCCCCGGCTACGTCGGCCCGCGCCAGGCCGTCGAAACCTGCGGCATGGTCGAAGAAATGCTCTCCGACGAAACCCTCCTCTGGATAACCGGCAACAGCGTCTGGGCAGACCGCTGCGAAGACGTCGCCTTCAACTCCTTCCCCGCCTCAATGACCGCAGACCTCAAGGCCCTACGCTATCTCACCTCACCCAACATGGTCATCTCCGACAGCAAAAACAAAGCCCCCGGCCTGCAGAACAGCGGACCAATGCTACACTTCAACCCGCACATCCACCGCTGCTGCCAGCACAACGTCGGCCACGGCTGGCCCTACTACGCCCAGCACCTCTGGCTCGCCACACCCGACAACGGCCTCGCCGCAGTCCTCTACTCCGCCTCTAACGTCCGCGCAAAGGTCGGCGACGGCACACAGGTAACCATCGCCCAACACACGACCTATCCCTTCGACGAGCAGATCCAGCTCACCGTCTCCACGCCTAAGACCGTCCGCTTCCCGCTCTACCTCCGCGTCCCCGGCTGGTGCAAAAGCCCCGCCCTCGAAATCAACGCAACGCGCCGACGCGTCTCCGCCCAACCCGGCGCCTACATCCGCATCGAGCGAACATGGAACGACAACGACAAGGTCTCACTCACCCTGCCTATGGAGATCAGCCTCCGCCGCTGGGAGAAAAATCAGAACAGTGTCTCCGTCGACCGCGGCCCGCTCACCTACTCGCTCAGGATCGAAGAAAAGTACATCCGCCACGGCGGCACCGACAAATGGCCCGCGTGGGAAATCTACCCCGACAGCCCCTGGAACTACGGCCTCGTCCTCGACGAAACCAACCCCGCCGCCGGCTTCGAAGTCGTCAAAAAACAATGGCCCGCCGACGACCAGCCCTTCGAGACCAGCGCCGCCCCAGTAATGCTCAAGACCACAGCCAAAAAGATCCCCAACTGGACCGTCGACCACCTCGGCCTCGTCGGCGAGGTCCAGCAAAGCCCCGTCAAATCCGACGAACCCGCCGAGACCGTTACCCTCGTCCCCATGGGCGCCGCCCGCCTCCGCGTCTCCGCCTTCCCCACAATCGGCACAGGCCCCGACGCCCGCCAATGGCAGCCCGAACAGCCCCCCGCCGCCGGCATGGCCTCCCACTGCTGGGACTCCGACACCGTCACCGCAATCAGCGACGGCCTCATCCCCAAAAGCTCCAACGACCACACCATCCCCCGCTTCACATGGTGGCCCCGACTCGGCACAACCGAATGGATACAATACGACCTCAAAGGCAAAAAGAAAGTCTCCGCCGTCGAGCTCTACTGGTTCGACGACACCGGCATAGGCGGCTGCCGCCTCCCCCAGTCGTGGCGCCTGCTCTACAAAGACGGCGACAAATGGACCCCCGTCCCCAACCCCGGCAGCTGCGGCACGGAAAAAGACAAATTCAACAAAACAACCTTCGACCCCATAGAGACAACCATGCTCCGAATCGAAGCAAAACTACGCCCCAACTACTCCGCGGGAATCCTCGAATGGCGAGTCGAACCCAAATAAAAACAGACCTGCTCGCCCCCTTGGCACTCGACCATTGATCGCAGAGAATACGGCACTTACGCCCGCTGCTGCGCGGCGCCGGCGGCGCCCCGCCCGCTTTCTGTTATAATAGCCCCGCCATTTGCCGAATATGTAAGGAATGCCCGGAGACAACGATATGGACCCGAACAAGCGAATAGCAGTCCTCTCCCCCGTCGCCTGGCGCACCCCCCCGCGCGGCTACGGCGCATGGGAGACCGTCGCCTCCAACATCGCCGAAGGCCTCGTCGCCCGCGGCTGGGACGTAACCCTCTTCGCCACCGCCGACTCGATAACTGACGCACGCCTTCACGCCGTCATAGAACGCGGCTACGAAGAAGACCGCACCCTCGACCCCAAAGTGGTCGAAATCCTCCACGTCGCCGAGCTAATGGAGCACGCCGCCGAATTCGACCTCATCCACAACAACTACGACTTCATCCCCCTAACCTTTTCAAGGCTCATACCCACACCCATCCTCACCACCATCCACGGCTTCTCCTCCGACAAGATCCGAGCCGTCTACCGCAAATACAAAAGCGACGCATACTTCGTCTCCATCAGCGATTCAGACCGCGACCCCGAACTGCCCTACCTCGCCACCGTCTACAACGGCATCGACCTGTCCAACCTCACCTTCCGCCCCCGCCCCGGCGACAAGCTCATCTTCCTCGGCCGAATACACCCCGACAAGGGCGTACACCTCGCCGTCGAAACCGCAAAGAAGGCCGGCATGCAGCTTATCATCGCCGGCATAATCCAGGACCAGCAATACTTCGACGCTCAAGTCCGCCCGCACGTCGACGACCGCTTGATCCACTATATCGGACCCGTCGACCCGCCCCGCCGTGACGCCCTCTTCAAAGACGCCTATGCCGTCCTCCACCTCAACGAACTCCCCGAACGCTTCGGACTCGTCATGGCCGAAGCAATGGCCGCCGGCGTACCCGTCATCGCAATGGACCGTGGCTCATGCCGCGAAGTCGTCGCCCACGGCAAAACCGGCTGCCTCGTAAACAACACCGACCAGGCCGCCGCCGCCGTCCAAAACATCCACAAAATCGACCGCGCCGAATGCCGACGACGCGTCGAAACCCTCTTCTCCATAGAACGAATGGTCGCCGCATACGAAAAAGTCTACGCCGAAATCTTCAGCCTCCAAACCCTCCACGCCCCCGCCGAAATCATCGCCCCCAGGCCACCCAAAACCCCCAAACCACTCCCATCCGCCAAACCCCACAGATCCTCCCGCTAAACACCCCCCTCCACCTGCTTCTGCGGCCCAAGACGTCTAACCCTCTCAATCGCCAGCCGTCCCGATACCTGTAACTCAGCTTGCTGCTTGCCTCGGCATGTCCGATTATCTTCCCGCTCCACGGTTCGTACGCCAGCACTTCCCCCGGAAACTGCGTAGCGATATTCCCCACCATGAGCAGCTCGCTGAGCCGCCCCCCATTCTCGAAATTCGCCAGTATCTCCGGCTTGCAGCCTGGCGTTCCTTCCGTCCCTGTCACTAACCCCCGTCCATCTCGTCCATCTCGTCCATTCCGTCAATTCCGTCAACACGGTCAGTCCCCGTCATTCCCGCCCAGCGCCTGCCCTCGACCTGATCGGGGGCGCCGAATCCACCACATGCCAACACCCGCCACCAGCAACCCCGTCCCAGTCCACCCCGTCCACGTTTAACCCCCACTTTTAGTGGGGGCCACCCGCCAGCGCGCCCAACCGTCCCCTCGCCCCCACACGCACGCCAAGGGTTCCTGGTACGTTTTTTGACATCGCCCCCGCCCCTGTCACCCACCCCCCGTCATCCTGAGCCCCCACCGTCATCCTGAGCGTAGCGAAGAGCTAATACTACTACTTGTTATCCTAATATGACCAGTATAACCTATGAGGACCTGTTAAAAAAAGTTTCGCCGAAGGCGCTTCCACCATATTTAACCGCACAAAGTGCGGCCCCCGACACCGCCACGCACCGTCTCCATGCCAACCCACCCCGCGCCTCGCCCCACCGTCATCCACCCGTCTACCCACCCCCGTCCATACCGTCCATGAAGTCCATCTCGTCCATCTCGTCCATCACCCGCAAACAATGTCATTGCGAGGAGCGCAGCGACGAAGCAATCTCAACCCGCACAATAACCGACGGGGGGCAGCCACTGGAGCGATACGCCGGCACCAATCATTCAGCCCCTCGCGCCCGCCGCATAAATCACCGGCCTCCGCTCGCCAGAAAAACAGCGAAGTGGCTGGTCGCGCCCGCCACACCCCCAGTCATCCTGAGCAATGCGAAGGACCTGCTTTCAAGCCATCGCGAAGCGACGCCACTTCCAACCTCGAAGGAAAAGCCTTCACCAAAAAGGTTGCCAAACACCTTCAGTTTACGCCTTGATCACCGTCGCTTCAATTGTACGTCAGATGTTTATCCTCGCTGCAAACCTCAAACGCTTCGAACCGGCTGAAGCCCCCCCGTGTTCAACTGCTCTTGCTGTTCACCCACAAGGCCGCATGAACGATCACCTCGTTGTAACTGGTAAGGTTCAGCTTCGTCTTGATGCGAGACAAATGAGTCTCAACTGTCTTCATACCTATAAACAGTTCGTCCGCCGCCTGCCGAGTCGTGCACCCCTGGCCCAGCAAACGGAACACCTCCAGTTCCCGGTCGCTCAACGCGCTGATCGGCGCCGACAAGCCTCCGCCGCCGTAACGCTTCCGCATTATGTTCGCCGAGATGCTCTCGCTCAAATAAACGCCCCCGCGCAATACCTTTCTGATGGCCAGTAGCAGCTCTTCCGGCGCAGCATTCTTCATTATATACCCGCCCGCTCCCGCTTGAAGGGCACGCTCCGCGTAAAGGCTCTCATCGTGCATAGAAAGAACCAGAATCGGCATCTCGCACCACCGGCTTCTGATGTCCTTCGTCAGACTTATCCCATCGCAGCCTCGCAGGAATATATCGATTATCACCATGTCCGGTCGAACTTCATTAATCATGTTCATTGCGTCCGTCGCATTGTCTGCCTGGCCGCAAATCGTCATCTCGTTCTCGGCCTTCTTGCTGATCAGCCGCGCCAAACCGTCACGCACGATCGGATGATCGTCAACCATGAAGATTCCCGCACGCCTCTCGACGCCTGACCCGGATTGCAACTGCTCATTCATACGTATGCCCATTCTGCAAAAAGGAACAACTCACCGTTGTTCCCCTTCCTTCGCCGCTGTCTATGTTTACATTGCCGCCGATCGCCTTGGCTCGGAACGCGATGCTCTGTAAGCCCATCCCCTCCGCGGCGCCTTCACGCGAAAACCCGCAACCGTCATCGTTAACCGCCAACGTAATTCTCTCCCCTTCGCAATAAAGCTTGATGACGATGTGTTTGGAATTCCCATGTTTAACCGCATTATTCACCGCTTCTTGTGCGATCCGGTAAAGGTGAAGCGAAACTTGTGAATCGCCGATCTCCACCGGTGCTCCGCAGTCGAACAAAACCGAAACCCTGAACAGGTGCGACGTTGTCGACGCCAATGTCTCAAGCGCCGCCACAAGCCCGTCGCCTGCCCAGTCGCCCGGATATAGTCCCTTGGCCAAATCGCGAAGAGACGTCATAAGCCGACGCAAGTGATCCGATATTTCGCCCGCACTCTGCTGGTAAGGCGCCGATGTTCCTCTCAATTCCTCCACGAGAGTGTCGCAGTAATATGTCACACCCGTCAACTGCTGCAGTAGCCCGTCGTGCAGGTCCCGCCCGATACTCCCAAGCACGGCCTCGTGAACTCGCAGAATCTGCTCTTCCAGTCGCTTGTGTTCCGTAATCTCCAGCCCGTAAATGTTTACATAACTAAACTCTGTTATCGGCGTAAAAATCAATGAAAACACCCGGCCCTCACGCACCGCCTCTAACTCCTTCTTCATACCGGTTGCAAGGCATCTGTCAACTATCCCACGCCACTCCTCAGGAAGACAACCACCCGCCTGGCCACCTGTCGGCCTCAGCAGACATGCCCCCGCTGCATTGCAGTAGGTTATATTCCCCTCGCTCGATACGCGAAGCACAGGACTCGGATCTTCCCCGGGGAACTTGGCCAGTTCTCGGCTCTTCTCCTCAGCACGCGTCCGTTCCTCAACTTCCCTCACGAGCATTTCGTTGGACCTCTTAAGTTCCGCTGTCCGCTCCTCAACGCGCTGTTCGAGAATGTCATGCGCCCGCTCAAGGGCCTCCTTCGTCTTCTTGTGCTCGAATACCTCCCGCTGCAATGCCTCGTTCTCGCGCTTCAAACCCGCGTAAAAAGTCCGGCTCGTCGCCCCGATCAGGAGAACAGCCAGCCCCGTAATCGCACCAGTCCTAAACGTGTTGTCGTATATCGGGCCGGCAATCTCTTCGAACGACATACACGCCGCTACCGACCAAACCCGCTCCTCGATGCGAAAAGACGAGAACCCAACAACCTTTTTGGACATCTCCTGCGAGTCTTCGGTCCACCACGCAGACTCGTAAATGGCCACCCCTTCCTCGCCGTTTTTCATCCGCTCGACAAGGGCTTCCATCTCCGACCAGTCGTGCTCCGGGTAAGCAGCCTTCCGGATTGCCATCATGTCCTGGCCGATTTGATCGTGGTCCGGATGGCTCACCAGTTTGCCCCTCTCGTCAATGATCCATATGTAGCCCCGCTCGCCCACGGTAATCTCGCTTGAAGACCCCTCCAGCGCGTAATCCCCCTGACTTATCAAAAGGCTCTTCAGGAAAGCTGCCTCGATCCTCGCCATGTCCAGAAGATGTTCCTGGTTCTTCGCAATCGTATCCGTATAAAACTGACGCGTGTTCACCCATGCCCAGCCCACTGCAACCAGGAACGCCGCCCCGCTCAGCAAGATCACCATGATCTTGTGCTTCCGCGCCGACAATCGTATGGATTCGATTGTCAGTTCGCTCTCCTTGCCCTTGCCATATCTCATGGTCTGTCGCATTGACTCCCCCACCCTTCATCACAAACATACTGCATCCGCACCTCGCATTCTCATTCAGCGTCCTGTTCTGTGCCGGAAGTCCGACGCCTCTTCCCCATGCCCCGAGTTTACCAGATTGCTTCAAGTGCTTCAAAATAATTCCCTTCACTGAAGCCGCCGCCTGTGCCGTGCAACGCTGAGTATAACCGCTCTGGCTTGTACCCCGGAAATGCCGCTGACTCGACTGCGCGTAGGGTATTGTCCTACAACGAAAACCTGCCTGGCCTGATATTATAAGTTCCTCCCTTCGGCTATAATACATGTGTCTGATATCTTTTGAAAGGGTGTTAACATGGCTGCACTTGTGAGGTTTTGTACGATCTCTCTATCGTGCCTCTTGGCCGTAAACGTTTTCGCGGCCCACGTCATTCTCAACGAATACAATGCCGTCGATTCGGATCAATACCTCGGCGGAGGAACCGCTCTCGCCGATGAGGACGGCGGTGCCGCGTCCGATTCATACTTCGGCAGAGTCCTCGGAAATGGCGGCGATTGGTTTGAATTGGTGGTCATTACAGATCATCTTGACATGCGCAACTGGAAGTTTGATATATACGAAAATGGAGTCCTGCAAGAGACTCTACGATTGACCGGTCACAGTCTATGGTCAGACCTCAGGAGCGGAACAATCATAACGATTGCAGAAGATGTCCCAACCGATGTGAGCTACAATCCGCCCGCCGGAGACTGGTGGATAAACGTTCAGGCAAATACTAATGCCGAAGGAACCTACATCACCGCCTCCAACTTCCCCGTCAGCGGCAATAACTGGCAGCTTGTCATTAGAAATGCCGCGAACCTCCTTGTATTTGGACCCGCCGGCGAGGGCATTAGTCCCGCAAGCGGAATCAGCGGCACCGAAATCTTCAGGCTCGAAGCCGTGCCCAAGCCAACCGTCACGCCCGCTTCCCCCGACTATGACGACGGCAAGGATTTGAGTACTTTCGGCGCCCCCAATCAGTGGGGCCTCCAGGACCTTACTCAGCTGCGAACCGTTGTTGCCGCGCCGTCCACCCTGCACCTGACGCAGCCGCACGGAAATGAGACCATAGCCGCAGGTGCGGTATATGATATTACCTGGACCCACACAGGAACCATAGATACCGTTGTCGTTGAGTTCTCTATGGACAACGGCAATAAGTGGTCCGAGGTCTATCCGCCAAACATCGGCAATACCGGAATATACAAGTGGCTGGTTCCTCTCGTTGACTCCGATGCCTGCCTCGTCAGAATCAAAAACGCCGCCAGCAGCCGCGTCCACGATATGAGCTCGCAAGCTTGCTCCGTTTACATCTGCGATATTTCCGGAGACCTGACCGGGGATTGTACCGTTGACTTTAACGATCTCACCGTACTGGCCGCCTCCTGGCTTGCCCAAGGCAATTCATGATTAACAGGCTGGGGTAAGCCCTGGATTTCTAACCCAATTTACACTACCCACAACATTTTCTGCTCCGAAGGCCATCAGTGTCATTGCTGACTCACCGGCTCGCCGCAAGGACCGGCTTCGCGAGCACAAGGCCCCGCCCTCTGTCCCTGCGCCCAAAAATCTCACCAATTCGAAAAAACCACCCCCTTAAGAAAACTCCTGCGCAAAAAAATGAAAAAACGCGCACTTCTGCGCAAAAAATACACCCCCATTTCACCAAAAATACGCAAAAATAAGCACAAAAACCCCCCTCACGAGCCCATTTTGCAGGGCAAAACACCGAAAAAACACCCTCTCAACCGCCCCCAAACCCCCTTTCACCCTCATTTTAAGCCCAAAAACCCCCATCCGCCCCCAACCAGCCCTCACTCCAACGGCACTACTATCTCCCCATCCTTCCAATCCCCGAACGCCCGCAATCCAACCAACCCCCCGCCCGATCCCTCCTCTCCCCCGATCACCAAACCCCGAACACCCGGCTTTTTAGCGCAAAAACGCCGTATTTCATCGTCCGACATAATCATAAAAGCCGTAGAAAGAGCATCCCCGCTCGCCGCATCCTCCGTACAAGCCCAGGAAGCCGCCCGACCAAGCACACACTTCGCCGTTCGAGGATCAATTATATGGCCCTTACCACGTCCAGAACCGCTCACAGCCCCGTTTTTAAGCGAAAAACGCACAATCGTCTGCCCAAAATCCTCCGGATTACTAAAAGTAATCGGCCACCCATCCCCCCCCTCAGGCGCATCCAGCGCCAAAACCGAGCTATACCCCCCATGCACCAAAACCCTGTTTAAACCCCATTCACGAAGCATCCCCCCGATACGATCCACCGTAAACCCCTTCCCAATCCCCCCTAAATCCACCTGAACCCCCTTTACAGCCACAGTCACCGTATAATACTCCGCATCAAGCCGCAACAAATCAGCCCCCGTAAGCCTCAACGCCGCCTCGATTTCCGCCTCGGAAGCCCCCCGAGGCTGCCTCCTCTCATCCAGCAAACACCGAAACAGAGACCCGATAGTAACGTCAAAAACCCCCTCAGTCTCCTCATAAAGCCGACACGCAATGCTAAGACACTCAAAAGCATCCATGCCCACCTGTATCGGCTGCCCCGCGGGGCTCGTATTAATCCTCCCGATATCGCTGTTAGGCACAAAACGGCTCAATTCCTGCTCGATACGCCCGATTTCGCCAAAAACCTCCTGCGCCGCCTGCCGGCAATACCGGTAGTCGTCATGCTGAATAAGCACCTCATAGATCGTAGCCATTGCCTCATGGGAAAACCGGTGAATCCCCTCAACGGCATCGCCATGGCTGTTGACAAGAACGACCTCCGGGGGGTTTTTGCTCATTCGACAGGCTCCTGAGCCATGTGGCTTTTCAGCCGACCATCCTTCAGGTCCCACATAACGAAGCCCATAAGTTCAATAGTCGGCCGAAGCTCGATATAGTCGTCGAAAAGCGGTATATACGTGTTATACTGCCCCGGAGGCACGCCAAATATCTTCTTAAGGATATCCTTCTCCAGCGACGCATAACCCACGATAACAGGTGCGGGCATAGTGGTATTGTCGACTTCAGTGTAGTAGCCCACGTTCTTGTACCGCCGCAGGTACCACGGCAGAGGCCAGTGGTCGAAGCCGGGACAGATTATCTCAACATGCATGTCCTTACCGTCAGGATGGAGATCGGACATCTCGGCGATTCTGTCGACAACGGTGAATATATCGCGGCCCGTGTGGGCGTAGACATAAGGGTTTGAATGGTCGTCGTAATAGCGGAAGGCACCTGAGGCGGCCTGCCAGGCAAGGTGAGCGGCGCCTTGCAGGAGCAGAATTACAATTAGGGTTCTGGGCCAGCGGCGCGGCGCGATATGCAAGAGGACCACAACGCCAATACCCGCCAAGAGAATCCATGCGTGGAGAAAACCCAGCATGCACCACGGCGTCTTGTAGGGAATCAGCGAATACACGATTGTAAGGATAACCGCGTAAAAAGCGACAAACCTCACAAATAAGCCATCCGCGGCGCCGAGGCCCTTACGGCAAAGCGCGGCAGCCATTCCGATGCCAGCAAGCAGCAAGATGAGGCTTTCCGTCCAGACAGTACCGCCGTCAATCTTGAACCAGGCAAGCATCCGCAGATAGTAGTACCAGGGGTGGATATGCGGGGTATTGTGTCCGGCTCGCTCGAAGTAGATCTTGTAAGTAGCCACAGAATCGAAAATGCCGCGGAGATTCTGGAAACCGCAGGAAAACAGGACCGCTGATATGACGATTGCCGCAACAATAGCCAGCCAGAGATGTCGCAAATTAATCTTCTTGATTGCGGCAAGGCGGGCTTCTGCGCCGCGGCCGTTCAGAAGGATCGTCAGGAAAAGCGCCAACAGCATTGCGCCAAGCGGTATGATAAACGTCTCTTTTGTGGCGTGCATGAAAGCCAGCGACGCGCCGGCAAGCAATGCCCATACAAGCCGGCGGGACTTGAAGTACCGCCAGCCGGAGATGAGCAGACAGAACGTGAAGAAGACCAGGAGCATTTCCTGTATATAGTAGCGGCTGTAGAAGACCATTGCATGGGAAACGGCGGCCAGCATCGCCGCTGCAAGCGCCGCTGTCCGACCGAGTCCGTCTGCGACGCCAACCACCAGCAGCACAACCAGAACCCCGAAAACCACCGGCACAACGCGGACTGTGCGTTCGTCAATCTGCTGATAGTTGTGGCGCTTGCTAAGCCAGGCGGGAATCAAAGTGAAGTAATTAAGCGTTGGGCCATGGTATTCGTAGGGATCATAGATGTACTGGCCATCCTCAAGCAGCTCAGCGAACTTGGCGGCATGCACGGCTTCGTCTGTATGCATGGGGCGCTGCGCCAGCTTTGGCAGGCGTATGGCCGCGGCGGCAGCGGTCACGACGACAATCAAGGCAAAAAACGCCAGGCTACGTAACGATCCACGCACAGGCTCAGTCCTTAAAAAGTATCGAACACACAGGAGACACATCCGCGCCTGCGTTATAAGACGGCATACAGCATCACACCCCCACCGGCTTGCCGGCGGGGGTGTGCCAAACATTCAAAATGTCTTGAGTCAGCTCCGTCGTACTATTTCGCGGGCCTGCCCCAGACTTCTACCTCGATATAGTTGTTCAGGTCGTTGGCGTTGCTGCCGTTGCTGTACAGGCGGACATAACGTCCCTTCACGCCTTTGCCGTCGATCAGCTTGCCTTCTGAGGTCTCGATGTAGTGCATGTCCTTGCCGATGCCCAGGCCGGCGGAATTGTCAATATCATTATTGAACAGTGTATGAACGTTGGTGATGAAATCAGCGTCATCGGCGGTCTGCACGATTACGTCGAAGTACACCCTCGCCTGCTTGTGGTAATGCCACACCAGCACGGCGTAGATTTCTGCCTGCTCTTCCAGGTCAATGGTAATATGCTGCAGGAACGGTCCAAGTTCGACATAGCTGCCGTCGGCGGCTTCTTTGTCACCGTCGGTGATCATGTCGATCTCGCCAATGATGGGCATGTCATCCGTACTGGTAACGGTCTTACCGGCGGCCAGATTCACACATCCTTCAGGGGCATAGAACGGCGGACGCGGCTTGCCGAGGGGCTTCTGCAGATTGGGCACGCTGATGTTAGTGGGCGTGCCGACAAACATTGGCTTGGGCAGTTGAAGCGGCAGGGGCGCCATTCCGGGCCCCGGCGCGCCGAGCTTGTCATCTGATGCGGCCGTAGCGGGTGAAGGCTCAGCCTGTTCATCTGTTATCTCTTCCGGATCTTCAGATGCGGCGTCAGCCGGCTCGGACTCTGGTTCTTGGGCCGGCTCCGCAGCCACGGGCTCCGCAGGCTTAACCACCGCCGGCTCGGCTGCGGGTTCCGGCTCCGGGGTGCTCTTCTTGCAGGAACTTGCACCAACGATAATAACCCCCGCCAGCACCACAAACAGAGATAATTTCCAACCTGTACTTGCCTTTAACATTCTGTTTCCATCTCCTAATCGGGATTTTAAGAACCGGCCACAAACGGTGTGCACCGACTTTCATAATACACTGTAAGATGAATCGAGTTCAGAAACAAGGCTGTATTTTAAGGCCGCAAGGCAGTTCTGTCAACATCAAGCCCCTCGCAAAAGACAGAATATGGCGAGCAATCCGTAATACAAAACCGCATAGACGGGCAAAAAGCCCATGCGAGCCGATACACGCACTGCGGATTACGCATCGATGCCTCCAAGCTGCAAATGCCTACAGTTCCTTCAATTAACGATAGCCAACTCAAAAAAATGGCCGGCTTCTTCTGATTTCCATACACTTTCAGATCACCGAACGAGGCGAACAAGCCGTCTGATGGGCTGAAAACGCAATTCTAACGGCGGCAAAATCTAATGCCGCTTCTTGATGAGGTCGATTACAATGGGTACACTATGGCTCAATAATAGCGATGGAATCAGTAGACAATGTTGAAGGCATGCAGACAATGAAAGGCATTATTCTTGCCGGCGGCAGCGGCACACGTTTGTACCCGATCACCCAGGCGGTCAGCAAACAACTCCTGCCGCTCTACGACAAGCCGATGGTCTACTACCCGTTGACGACTCTTATGCTCGCCGGGATCCGCAAGGTTCTTGTCATCTCCACACCCGAGGATCTGCCCGTGTACCGTCGTCTTCTCGGTGACGGTGGGCAGTGGGGCATAGCGTTGGAATACGCCGAACAGCCCCGCCCCGAAGGGCTCGCCCAGGCATTCATAATCGGTGAACACTTCGTCGCCGGCGGCCCGGCATGTCTTATCCTCGGAGACAATGTGTTCTACGGTCACGGGCTTGCCGATTCGCTGAAGTGCGGGTCGGTAACCACCGCCGGCGCCACGATCTACGGCTATTACGTCAAGGACCCGCAGCGATACGGCGTCATCGAATTCGACGGTGCGGGCAAGGTGCTGTCGATCGAAGAGAAGCCCCGTCAGCCAAAGTCCAACTACGCCGCCGTAGGACTTTATTTCTATGACAAACAGATTACCGAAATCGCAAAAAGCATCAAGCCATCGGCGCGCGGCGAACTCGAGATAACGGCCGTGAACAACGCTTACCTCCAACAGAGGCAATTGCACGTGGAGATCATGGGCCGTGGAACTGCATGGCTGGACACGGGCACGCCCGACTCGATGCTGCAAGCCGCCAACTTCGTGCAGACCGTCCAGCAGCGGCAGGGGCTCATGATCGCCTGTCCCGAAGAGATCGCTTACCGCCTCGGTTTCATCGATGCCGAACAGGTTCTGCGGCTGGCCGATCCGCTGAAAAAGAACCATTACGGCGAATACCTCATAGAACTGGTCAAGGGCAGGAGCCGTCAGTGAACGTCATCGCAACCGAACTGCCGGGTGTTGTCGTGTTTGAACCGCTGGCCTTTGGTGATCCGCGCGGCTGGTTTCTGGAAACATGGAGCCGCAAGCGTTACGAACAGGCGGGAATCCGCGAGCACTTCGTGCAGGACAACGTCAGCTTTTCGCGGCAGGGCATATTGCGCGGGCTGCACTACCAGTATCCACAGCCCCAGGGCAAGCTGGTACAAGTACTGCTGGGAGAAGTTTTCGACGTCGCAGTCGACATAAGAACTGGTTCGCCGACGTGCGGCAAGTGGATCGGCCTTTCACTGTCGGCAGCGAACCATCGCCAGATGTATATCCCCCCCGGTTTCGCCCACGGATTCTGCGTCACCAGCGAGACAGCGATCTTCTCCTACAAGTGCACCGATTATTACGACCCGGCCACCGAAGGCGGTATCCTTTTCAACGATCCGGATATCGGGATCAAATGGCCTGTTTCAGACCCAGTGCTGAGCGAGAAGGACTCCCAATCCGCCGTGCTCAGGGCGATACCTCGCGACCGCTTGCCCGTGTATGAAAAGGAAGACCGATGAGCTATCACGAGCGCATGGCCATTCTCGGCGGCCGCGGCATGTTGGGCACGGATATTCAGCATACGGCCACGCGGTACGGCTTCACGGTCGGCGTGTTCGATTTGCCGGAGTTCGACATCACCAGCGAACAGCATCTGCGTCAGGCAGTTGCCGACTACGACCTCATCGTCAATTGCGCCGCCTACACCAACGTTGACGGCGCCGAAAGCAATTCAAATACAGCCTATGCCGTCAACGCCGCTGCGGTCGAGAAACTGGGCTGTCTTGCCGCCGATGCGGACAAGTACGTTCTCCACGTAAGCACTGACTTCGTTTTTGACGGCCGAAAAAAGACGCCGTACAACGAAAAGGATGATCCTAATCCGCTCGGCATGTACGGCAGAACCAAACTGCAGGGCGAGCAGCTTCTGGCGCAAACCGGCTGCCGCCACAGTATCGTGCGGGTTCAGTGGACCTATGGCAGGGCCGGCAACAACTTCGTCACCAAGATGATTCAATTGGCAAGCGGTGGCAAGGCCCTAAAGGTAATTGACGACCAGGTCGGCTCACCCACCGCCACGACTGAAGTCGCCGACGCCTTGTGCGAACTGCTGAACGTCGATCCGCAACCCGAAGGTCTGTTTCACTATGCCGCTGACGGATTCGTAAGCCGATACGAGCAAGCACGCTTCATCTTTGATGTTCTGAAATTGGAAGCGGAGCTTACGCCCTGCAAGACCAGCGAATACGCAACCCCGGCACAACGACCGTTGAACAGCCGCTTTGACTGCAGCAGGATTCAGCAGTATTTGACAAGGCCCATTCCGCCCTGGCAGAAGTCTTTGAAAGAGTTTCTGGAGCAATTATGAGACGCATACTCGTTACCGGCGGCGCCGGCTTCATCGGCGCAAACTTCGTGAGAATGGTGCTTGGCGAACAGCCCGACTGCCTCGTGGTTAACCTCGACAAGCTCACCTATGCGGGCAACTTGGAGAACCTTGCAGGATTCGTCGACCGCCCAAACCACGTATTTGTCAAGGGCGACATTCTCGACGCCAAACTGGTCGAGGATCTTGTGGCCGAACACCGCATTGACGCCATAATCAATTTCGCCGCCGAAAGCCATGTCGATCGGTCGCTGGTCGATCCCGGCGTGTTCATTGAAACGAATGTAAACGGTACGCTGACACTGCTGAAGATAGCATTGGACAAGAAGCTGGAACGTTTTATTCAGATATCGACCGACGAAGTCTACGGGTCTCTGGGGGCAACGGGCAAGTTCACCGAAGAGACTCCAGTCAGTCCTAATTCACCGTACTCTGCAAGCAAGGCTGCCGCCGATCATCTTGTGCGGGCTTTCGGGCATAGTTGGGGTCTGCGATACAACATCACGCGGTGCTCGAACAACTATGGCGAATACCAGTTTCCCGAAAAGATGATACCCTTAATGATTAATAATGCCCTTAACGACAAGGCGCTTCCGGTGTACGGCGACGGCCTTTATGTTCGCGACTGGCTTTACGTCTATGATCACTGCACCGCCGTCTGGAAGGTGCTCACCGCGGCGCAACCCGGCCAGATCTTCAACGTTGGCGGTAACAACGAGAAGACCAATCTGGAGGTGGTGGGCCTTATCCTCGGCCGACTGGGCAAGAGCAAGGACCTCATCCGCCACGTAACCGACCGGCCCGGTCATGATCGGCGATATGCCATCGACTCGTCGAAGATCATGAAAGAACTGGGCTGGCGCCCGTCGGTCACATTCGAAATCGGCATCAACAAGACAATCGATTGGTACCTGGCCAACGAGACATGGCTTGGACACGTCGTCTCGGGGCAATATCAGCAATACTACGAATCCATGTACCACAACCGCTGACGCACGTCTGCGGTCTTTATGTCCACTCCGAAATAGTGTTGGTACGTCATTGTTCAACTTTGCGCTTGACAGCGACGCACAACAGGCATATTATTCTCACCTGTGGGGAATGTGCGAATCGGAAGAGGGATAATAAAGGGGGAGAAGGGTCAGGATGCAGACATGAAGTGGTGCGGGCTCGCACTTGTCGAAATCTTAATTTGTGTCCCTTTACTCTGGGGTCTGAACACGCCTTCAATCAACATTGATTCGGCATGTTATTACACGTGGGGCATAAGTCCCGAAGACATTTCCATACCCGACGGGTACGTCATAACCGACGCGGTTGTCAATCTGTATGGCTTGAGTAGCGTCTCCGACAGCTCGGCCGGCACTCTGGTGGTCTACCTGCTGGACAATCCGCCCATTGGATGGCATGAAAACCAGGACATACCCGGCGTCGACCATTTCGCACCGCACGGCTGTCGGCTCAAGCCCGATTACATAGACCGTCTCCAGGGATACGAGACCCTCTCATATCGTCTGTCGGCAATCAATCATGCGAACTCATGGGCGTGGCGGGTTTATGAGCGGCCTTTTGTCTTTAAGCTTGGCGAAACGCGCAGCGTCGCCTTTTCCTCCGCGATGCTCGAACTCATTGACTATGTCGGCAACGCAACTCCTTTCGGCATCGGCCTGGATCCGGCCGGCGACGACGATTTCATTTTGGGCGGCATGTCCCTGACGTTGACTGTCGAGAGTTTCCACGGGGAACCGGATACAAAGCGAATGCGGCTGACGCTCGGCGACACGAACAGTCCTCCCATACTGAACACACCCGCTTTGCGGGCGGTCGACGAGGGCATGCCGCTGAGCATTCCTTTGACTGCAGTTGATCCTGACGGCGATAGTGTCGCCATATCCTGCGATTCGCTTCCGCCGGGCGCCAAATTCGAAAACGGCGTACTCTCATGGACGCCTTCGTATGAAACCGCTTCCAGCGATTCGGCAATGCCTTTTACGGTTTATATCACCGCTACGGATGGAACTCTATCGACCAGCCGTACTCTTGTGATATGGGTCGTGAATACCAATCGAGCGCCTTTGCTCGAAGGGCTGACTCTGCTGGCCACGGACAAGAGCCGATTAATCTATCATGTCGACGCCTCTGATCCCGATGGCGATTCGCTCACCTGCACCAGCACCCAGTTGCCGCCACAGGCGATGCTCGACGGAGAGACGCGGATCATTAACTGGGAAACGGCCGGACTTGCATCGGGCGTCTATGACATAGGTATCGAGGTTTCGGACGGATCGCTGAGTCATGCCAGGACGTTTTCCATCCAAATAAACGCTATAGACCGGCCCATCATCACAGATCGGCAAAGCGGGTTGAGATCCAAGGACACAAGTACCCCCTGACAGCCCGCTTATCGATGCAGCCGCAGCAGAACATATACCGCAACCCCCTTCCCGGCACGGCCTCTCAGGGTGTATCGTACACCTTGTGCCCCTGCCGGATGGCCGTGCGATTCTGGTTTTCAACGTCCTGACGCATAACGTACCTCTGCTGGCGCCGCTGGTCCACCTCCCATGCTTCGAATCTGGGCATGTCGGCCCTTGGGCGCTGCCTGAGCATAGCCGCTCCGGCCTCGATGATCGCAAGGGCCTCAACGCGGCGGGCGTCATTCCTGTCGGCAAATACCGACAGGCATGGACTTAACTCCGGGCGATCGAAGCTCACCTGTGCGCCGCGACTGGTGTGATGGCCGGCAAGCGATGCAAACGGCACGCCTGTGAGTTCGGTCAGTCGGGCGATCTGTCGATTATCCAGCGGGGACCGGCCCGACAGGTTATGCGGATAGGCACTGTCATACCGCGCATAGTACGGCGCGTTGATATCCACCCACGTTACGAGCCGGTCAAAATCCTCCCTGCTCAGCTTCACCTCGCAGTGCTCACCGCGGACCGCCTCTATAAGCCTGCTGCGGTGTGAACCCCATGAATAGGCCGGCTGTATTTCATGCGGACCGGCGCCGACGGCGTGTATATACTTCTTCCGCCAGAGGTCCTTGTAGGAAGCGTTAAAAGTCAGCGCCTTGTCGCCGGCAAGGTTAAGCTTCCTGCCCGCCTCCGTGCCGAAGTCGTGACATCGCACGCAATGTTTGTCGAATACCGGCTGCACCTCGTCGATGTAGTTGAACAATCGTGTCGGTCCGTACCAGGGCTGAAGCTTCTGCGGGCCTTTCCCCACGGCAAGCGGCATTTTGGCCGGCGCCGGCGGCGGTGCGATGTGCCGGTGATCGTGGCAGCCTACACAGCCGGTCTGCTCGCCCGACTGGACAATCGTGCCGCTGCGCATCGACTGGATCATCATCCCATCGGCGTCCAGCAATTGGAAATACACCCATCTGTCCGACGGCAGCTCGAAATACGCAGACCCGTCGGCCTCCACCTCGACAGTGCCAAGAATCTGCTTGTTGTTGAAGTCGTGCCAGGCCATTGCCGGGTTCATTTGGCCCTGTCCGCTCCACTGTGCAACGGGCACCCAGAATCGCTTCTCCGGCGACTCGACCACGCGAAGGTATTTGACGTCGCCGCGCTTGACGCCGTGCATGTGTGTGCCTTCGTATACGTCGGTCACATACAGATATCCCTTGCCGTCGTCGAAGTCCCTGCGTGAGGGTATCACCGGAGGTCGATCACGCGGCGCCAGAGGCATGGGATCAAAGCACCCGTCCCCCTCGACATGGAGCAGTATCTCGTTGCCGAATACGTCCAGCAGGTAAATGCCCATCTGCTCGCCGTGCCCCGTCATGCGGCTGCACAGGAAGTACTTGTCGCTGAGCGGATAAGGGTCCTCATACTTGGGGCTGACCCTTATGAAGGTGTCGAAGTCGCCTTTGCCTACCAGGTCAATCGCATCGGCGGGCCAGGTGCGCAGGACGGGTTCGCGACCATCAAGGCCTAATCGCCGGTCCAGGATCGCGAGTGCTCCCCACGGCCTGTCATGACATGAGCTGAAAGTGCATATGACCTTCTGTGTGCCGGGAATCGGGCGGGCATCAATCACCGCGCCAGGCGAATTCGTATTGTTGCCCCAGTAGACGGCGTGATTCGTGCCGTCCGGGTTTACCGTCCAGAGCCCCTGTGCGTCGCCGAAATTACGGTCGATGTACTCCCAGCGGTAATAGAGAATTCGGCCGTCAGGCATCAGCGCGCCGTGTCCCTCGAAAAGCGTTGATTTGCCGATCTGGTGAATGTTCGCACCGTCCGCCTCCATGCGAAACAGGTTCGCCATGATGTGCCGGTTGCACATGCAGTACTTCGGCTCGCGCGTCGACGAGAACACGATCGAGCCGTCCGGCAGGTAGAGCGGGTCAATATCCGTAACTCCGGCCGCCCGCGTCAACTGGCGGGGGCCCGTACCGTCGCACCTGATCTCGTAGATGTGGTAGTTGTCGTGGATGTCCTTGCGCATCGCAAACACGATTCGTTCGCCGTCGAAGCGTACCTCCGGGTCCCGCACCACACCCGTGGCTGTCTCGATCAGCGTCCGCACCTCGCCGGTCCGCAGATCAATTGTCTTGAGCGCACCGCCGCCGCTGAAGCTCTGCGCATTGATTTCGCCGGTCTGAAAAAGCGTCGCCGTATTGTGATGGTCAGGTCGGTACTGCTTTCGCACCACAAACAGAAGCGGCTGGCCGCTGACCAGCGGATTGGCGACAAGCGCCCGGCGGCGCAGCGCATCGAATTCCGCGGCAAGACCCGGCAAATCCTCGCCCCCGGCCGCCCGCATCCGCCCTTCAATCTCCCCCAGGCGAACCAGCAACCCTTCGCCCCCGGCATAGTCCGAGCCGAACGTCTCCATCAAATCCACAACCGCCGCACGAACCGCCGCCGCATCGCTTGCGCCCGCCTCCGCACAAACGTAACCCTGCCCCGCAACGCAAAAAAGCAAAACTGCCACCAAACACCTTTTCACCGGCTTCACCATGCTTCACATCCATTCAGACCAACAGAACTTCACTGCAATCACAAATTACGTTACCTGCCCGATCACCCGCCGCAGGTGCGCAAGCGCCTGGCGATAGTTCGCCTCGCCGACGTACTCCAGTATCATGGGAGCGTGCGGCGTTCGCTCTGCGGCCAGCTTCACAAACTCCGCATAGTCCAGGTCCCCCTGACCCGCCGGAACGCCCCGGTCGACGTGCAGCTTGCGGTCTTTGGCGTGCAGGCAGTCGATCCAAGGCGACAACTGGTCGAACATCTCGCCGAGATCGTTTATCTCGAGCAGATTGGCCGGATCGAGCAGCGCCCGAATGCGCGGCGAGCCGATCTCCTCAAGATATACCCGCGTCCGCTTGGCGCTGGCGAAGAAATGACGGAAAAACGGCTCAAACAGCACCTTTGCATCATATCGCTCGGCAAGATCAGCCAGTTGACGCCCAGTCGCCACCATCTGCTTCCACACCTCCTCCTGGAAGTGGTGCTCCACCGGCGGAGCCGGCTTGGTCGCGTCGTAGTAGTGTCCCGCCTCCGTGATGAACGCGCGAACATCCATATGCGCCCCAATCTGCATCATCGCCTCGAAGTACTCCATATTCGCCTTGCGCTCAACGGGGTCGGGATGAATGAGGTTCGTATATACACCGATGCTGTGGATCGCCACCCCCGCCGACCGGTAAGCATCGGCTATCTCGCGGCACCGCGTCTCCGTAAGGCTCGACACGTCGTTGCGCGAATTGTATCGCCAGTAGTTGCTGTCCGTCTGCGTGAGGAACAACTGGACGACGCGCACGCCTTCGGCGGCCAGTTCCTTTGCAAGCCGGGCGTTACTGTGTCCCCGGAAGTCGTTCGTCGCCATACCAATGGTCAATTCGCCGGCCCGTTTCGCACCGCTCCCGGCCAGCGCACCCGCCGCTGCCAAAACCGGCACCGCACCAGCCCCAACCCGCAAGGCCTCACGCCTTGTAATTTGCACTTTGCTCATAACCCAACCCTCGGAAAAGCAAACCTCTTTCACTGCAATCCGCCAACGATCATTGTCCCTGAACAATCAGCCCCGCAGCCACTGTATAGTAATCCTCATCATCCAGCAGCGACTTGCCCAGTGCAACAAAAACCGGTCGGGCGACCTCCTTGCAGTACAGCCTTATCTTAAGATCATAGCTGCCGCCTTCCAGTTCGCCCGGTATCGCAAGATCATACTCCTGCGTGTACAACACATCCTCACCAGGCGCCCATCGCTTGTTGCCCGCCTTAAACTCGAACTCGGCAGTTGAGGGCCCGACGAGCCGGACCTGTAAGATGTAAGAGTTGTAAGCCGGGGCCACTCCGCAGTTCCGCCACACCATGCGAAGCCGACTCCTCCGCCCGACATGCAGCACCTCGCCAATCTCGACACGGTGAAGGAAGTACCAGTAGCCGCAACGGTTCAGAAGCTCGACAGTCAGATCCGGGTTGTCCGTGTGCCACTCGCGGGCATCACCGTGATAGCCAATGTACGTGGCGCGCAAGGTCTCAAGTGCGCCCCCGAAAAAGTCCGCGCCGCTTCTGCCGCCGCCGAACTTCGCCAGCGACGACCCGGATGCGCCCAGCCAGTTGCCGGCGCGTTTGACGTGACCGTAGTGTTCAAGTTCAAGGACGGTCGGCTTATTGCGCCAGACGTCCGCAAAGAACTCCGGGCTGCGAACCGTCCACGTGCCCGGAAACGCAGTGATGTACCAGTCGACGAGGATACTGTCGTCGCGATACGTCAACCCGTTCTCGACCACGTACCCGTGCATGCGCTGCCGCTGCTGCGCGTCGCCGGCGGCATAGACGAAATCATCCGCAACCACGATCTGCGTCTTACGGAAGTGCTTCAAGTGCAGATCGATGTGCCTCTTTCTCGCCTCGTATCCGTAATGCCTGCGGCTTCCCGAATGAAGATGCCCCTCGCCCCAGTCGCCAATGCTGCCCACGTCAACGTAACGAAGCCACGGCCTGCCGTCGTACCGCCCTGCAAAAGCCCGCAGGAAGTTCTCCAGCTTCTCCATGAATACAGGATCGTCGAAGACCGGCTCCCAGGGCCCGTCAGACCCCACCGCCTGACCATTGCGATAAAAACCGCCCGCCGCGCCGGCTTCCATCACCCACTTTGGCGTGGCGAACTGCTGCTCGATGCGGTCTGTGCTCGTTTCCTTGCAAGAGATGCGAAACGCGATCCCAAGTCCGTGCCCCACCCACTTCTCGATTATCCGGTCGATCACATCCCAGTCGAACCGTCCTTCCTCCGGCTCCAGATATGCCCAGGCAAGACGCAGGTAAACATGGTCCATCCCCGGAAAATCCAGCAGGTCGGCATCGTCGCCGATGGTGTATTTGTTTACATGATTGTCCGGGTAGTGATGATACCAGCCCTTGTGCGGATTCTCCAGTACCGTCCGGTCATCCCAGTGCGGCCTCATATCGACTACCCGCACCGCCCCGCAAACGCCCACCAAACATAACAGCAGCACAGTCCGCGCGGCAACAACGGTAGCTCGCTTCCGCTTGGCCATCTTACAGACTCCACCCTTGCCGATACCGGCGCCCAAGCTGCCGATTGGCATTCTCATCATTCGTAAACCGCATCCCTGCCCCGTCCCACGCCAGCTTCTTGCCCGCGCGCATGGCGATATTACCCAGCAGCGGCGTCTCGGTCAGAAGCCCGCTGTGCCGCACAAAGTCAGACCCCGCCGGTTCTCCACCGCGACAGGCGTCGATCCACTCACGGTACTGCCCCGGCGACCGCGGCAGGACGCGCGGCGGCCTTCCGTACTCCTTCATCCGCGACTCCGGCAAGAGCCGCGTCCCCATCAGCACACCTCCATCGCCGATGTAAATGTCGCCCCCGATTCCACGTCCGGCCTCCAGACCCGCCGGCCGAGGCGCCTGCCTGCCCCCGCCGAACCACCGCACCACCACCGGCGGCATATCTCCCCGCGCGGGAAATTCCCATGCAACTTCGAAAACGCGGGCATGCACCTCCGGCCCGATCTCCGTGCACGTCCCCTCCACGCTCACCGGGTGCGTCAGTTTCAGCGCCTTGAACACCGTCGACAGCTTATGGCACCCCATGTCCCCCAATGGTCCCGTCCCGAAGTCCCGCCAGTCCCGCCACCTCCAGGGATGATACGCCGGATGGTACGGCCGCCCCGCCGCCGGCCCTAACCACAAATCCCAGTCCAGCCCCTCCGGCACCGGCGGCCTCTCCGAGGGGCGGCTCCCCCATTCCGGTTGCGGCCAGAACGGCGCACCAACCGTAACATGCACCTCCCGCACCGCCCCGAGCGCCCCGTCCATGACAAACTCCTGCACGATACGAGCTTCCTCCGACGCCTGCCCCTGGTTGCCCAACTGAGTCGACACACCCTTCGCCTTCGCCGCCTCGGCAACCCGCCGCGCTTCATCCACCGAATACGCCAGCGGCTTCTCGCAATAGACATGTTTGCCCCGCGATATCGCCGCCATCGTTATCACCGCATGAGTATGATCGGGCGTCGAAACAACCACCGCATCGACGTCCTCTCGCTCCAGCAGCTCGCGATAATCGGCGTACGCCCGACACCCCGTATAGGATCCCAGCCCGCGATGCTCTGCGTAATGCCTCTCCACCAACTGCCGTGCCGGCTCTCGCCCGCCAGACTTCTGCTCGTTGCCCTGCATCCAGTCCCAGGATATGTACCCGCCCCCTTCCCGATGCACATCGCACACAGCCGCAACATGCACGTCATCCATCTGCAGCAGGTTGAAAAGATTGATATGCCCCTGACCGCCCATGCCGATGCACGCCACCGTCAACTTCTCGCTCGGTGCAACATACCCCGCGCCCAGAACCCGCCGAGGCAAAACAGCCAGCGCACCGAACCCGGCAGCCCTCTCCAAAAATACACGCCTTGAAATTAAAGGGGTCAGACACCTTTTCCGACCCCCCGCACTCTTCACATCATCCACAACACGGCCCTTTCCATTACCCCCCGACCCGATCAAAACGCCGCCGTGCCGCACATAACACAACCCCACCGGCACACAAGCCAATTCTAACAACACAACCCCAAAATAGCAACCGCCGATATCCCGTCTACACAATGCACCGCACCGGCTCCGTTAAGGCTCAGCCTCGACCGCGGCCCGTCAGCGCAGTGTCTCACTCGCCGCCACGTACCCGCAATAATCCGCCAGAAGCATGCGACCGGCACCAGCACTATAGCCACCATCAGAGACCACCCAGAAGGACGACAATTGTTTCCCGTGGATTGAAGACTTTGACGTTGCCCAACGGCTGTTGGATGAACAGTTGAGAAGCGACTGGTCGACCCTGTTGAACCGGCTAACCTTTGACAGTTGCCCCGGCTTGGCGGACGTGTTGCGGCCTTTGCGGCCGGAGTATTACTGGTCTGCGAATGAGACGGAATGGGCGACGGATATTATGTTCAAGTCGCCCTCGGCCTTGGATGCGATCTATCCGTCGCTGCTTCACCATGCGATCCGGGTCAGCGACAGCGCGTCGGTGCTGCGGTATCTGGGACGTCGGGACGGGCGGGGCAAAATGCCCGAGGAGGTCATGAGCGATTATCGTCGGCGCTATGAGGGAATTCGCGTGAAGCACTGGAAAGGCCGCAATTCGGTAAAGATGTACAATAAGAGCCGTCGCCTCCTCAGGATCGAGACGACCATTACGGACACGCATGCTTTCAAGGTTTTCAGGCAAAACAAGAAGTTAGCGGATTGTAGTGCAGAAGCTTGTGAATTGACGCTGCCGCCAGTTCTTTGAACCCAGCAGCAATTGTCCAGAAAGAATTGTCGCCCGGAGCAGACCCAATTAGTTAAGAGGGTAGACTTGGGGGTGACGCTTACACCAGAAATGACCTCTTCCTACATCCCTTCCCACATTAGCCTTACCGCATTCCGTAAACCCTTATGTGGCAACAATTTAGAATACCCCCAAGGGGACTCGAACCCCTGTTACCGGGATGAGAACCCGGCGTCCTAGGCCGCTAGACGATGGGGGCGGCATAATAAACTTAGCGGCGGATGGATTCGAACCATCGACCCTGGGCTTATGAATCCCATGCTCTAACCAGCTGAGCTACGCCGCCAACCCGTGAAAGCCCAATAATTTACAGTAATCGCCATTTTCTTCAAGAACATTTTGCGATTTTTTGTACGACCCCGCCGACCAGATGATCACACCTCCATCTTACATCCCGCAAAACCCCAACCCCCTAAAAACTCCTAACTTAAGTCCCCAAAAACACTTGCCGAAATACAAAAGAACCGTTTTTTGCCACCATGGCGCGAGATATCTGATGGAAAAACACACTGCCCCGCAAGCATTCACCAAACTCGTCATAATATCAATCGCCTCCGTACTCATCGCCGGCGCCGCCCTGTCATGCTGGACAATGAAAAGAGCCGACAACTCCATGCGACAAGACCTGCTTCTCCAGGCGAAACTCGTCGCACAGGCACTCAACACCAGCCAGATCAAGGGTTTACACGGCTCGCAGGATGACCTGGCATCCGCCGAATACATGCGCCTGAAATCCCACCTTGGCGCGGCCCGCACCATTTTTCCCAAGAGCCGCTTCATCTATCTCATGGGTCGCAGAGCCGACGAAAACATCTTCTTTTTCGTCGACAGCGAACCCCCCGGCTCCGAAGACGAATCCCCACCCGGACAAATATACAGCGAAGCTTCAAATACATTTCAACAGGTCTTCACAACAGGCCGCGCAAACGCCGAAGGACCCATAAAAGACCGCTGGGGTGAATGGGTTTCGGCAATGGTCCCGCTCATCGACACCTCCAGCGGCGAACTTATCGCAGTTCTCGGCATGGACGTGGACGCCGACGGCTGGAGATGGAAAGTATTTCGTGCAGGTATGCCCGCCGCCGGCACGGCAATCGTGGTAATAGCCATCATTCTGGCAGGACGTGCCCTTATAATTCGTCGCAAGCGACTTGCCGCGACATCGGCGTTGCAGTACGTAGAGACCGGTGTCGCAGCGTCCATAGGCCTGACGCTCACACTGCTCGGGGGCTGGCTGACCTATACCAGTGAAAACCGTGCCCGCTGCAACACGCTCACTCGGCTGGCCTACACCCATTCAGGTCACGTAGGCAGCGCATTTAATACGCTGCGACAAGTCGAATTGGCGGGACTGGCACAGTTCTTCGAGGGCAGCCAGCATGTAACACGCCAGGAATTTTGCAACTTTACCGAACACCTCACATGGAACGGGGCGGTCCAGGCATGGGCATGGATCGACATTGTCTTCGCCGAAGATCTACATATTTACGAACAAGCTATGCAGCAGGATGGTATTGACGGCTTCAGGATCTGGCAGATAGATGCTGAAGGCAGCGCCTCCGCAGCATCCGGCCGGGAAGTCTATTATCCGGTTTCACACGTGGCGCCAATGGCGGACAATGCATACGCGCTTGGCTACGACATCGGATCTGAGCTGATCCGTCGCGCCGCGCTCAATGACGCCTTGCGCAGCCGCCTTCCGCAAAGCACAGATCCTATCACGCCCGTGCCATACAGCGGCGATCCCGAAGCATTGCTGGTGATCCGTCCCGCTTATTCGGATTGCGATCCACATAACTTGCAAGGTTTCGCAGCGGCGGTCGTACACATGCCGACGCTGCTCAGGCAGGCAATACGCATGGACGCCAGTTCGGATGATCACGCACCCGCGGCCAATCTGTACTTGTTGCACGCCGACGCGCCCATGCACCTCATCGCGTCCACTCTTGATTCGAATCCCACTGGTCGCTCGAAGGCCGTGACGCCTGCAACTTTGGATTGTTGCGTTGCGATGCGCCCCGTGTTTGCCTTCGGTAAGACCTTTGCCGTCGGCATAAGCTTTGATAAAAGCGCCACAATGTCGCTGGCCGCGGGGTTCACGTGCGTCGTATTTCTGGCGGGACTGTCTATATCCTCGACGGTTGCGGTAATCGTCCAGTTCATCGTCAGGCGTCGTGAGCAATTGGAGAGACTTGTAACGGAACGCACATCCGACCTGCGCAAGAGTAAGGACCTTTTCGAACGCCTCGCCGATCAAAGCCGGACGTTCACCTTCCAATGCGATCCCCGCGGTTTATTCACCTACGTAAGCCAAACCGCAGAAATGGTAATAGGCTTTCGGCCTGAAGAACTGATAGGACGCAAATATTTCTACGACTTCCATCCAGAATCCGGCCAAGCAGATTTCAAAGCAACTGTTTTTGACGCCTTTGCTCAACGAGAACCTTTGCGAGACATAATACATCCCGTGCAAACCAAAGACGGCGCCACAGCGTGGCTTTCGACCAGCGGGCTGCCGGTTGTCGACGCCGATGGCGAACTGGTTGGCTACGATGCAATGAACACCGATATAACGGAACTCAAACGCACCCAGGAAGAGCTTGCCAACACGTTGGCCGAAACACAGCACCTCAACAAATACCTCGAAAAGCAGACGGCGTACGCCAACCACATGACCGCAATGGCCGAGGCCGCCAACGCCGCCAAGAGCGAATTCCTGGCCAATATGAGCCATGAGATCCGCACGCCCATGAACGGCATCATCGGTATGACCGGCCTGCTGCTCGACAGCGAACTGAATGACGAACAGAGGCGATATGCGGAGATTGTCGAAAGTTCGGCGGATTCCCTGCTCGGCCTGCTAAATGATATCCTGGATCTGTCCAAGATAGAGGCTGGCAAACTCGAATTCGAGACTTTGGACTTCGACTTCCGCGACCTGCTCGAGGACTTCGGCGCCATAATGGCCGTTCGTGCGCACATGAAGGGACTGGAATTTCTCTGCGCCGCCGATCCCAGCGTGCCTTCCTACCTGCGAGGCGACCCGCAGCGACTGCGGCAGATTCTTACAAATCTCGCAGGCAACGCAATCAAGTTCACCGAAACCGGCGAAGTGGTCGTGCGGGCGGACATGATGTCGCGAACCGATAAAGAAATAGTGCTCAGGTTTTCAGTATGCGACACAGGCATCGGCATACCTGAAGACAAGCTCGACCTGCTGTTCAACAAGTTCACTCAGGTCGACGCCTCCACTACCCGCAAGTACGGCGGCACGGGTCTGGGGCTGGCGATCTCCAAACAGCTCGCCGAGAAGATGGGCGGCCAAATCGGTGTTATCAGCGAAGAAGGAAAAGGTTCCGAGTTCTGGTTTACGGTGCGCCTGTCGCTGCAGCAGCCGGGACAGCCGCAATCCCGGCAAATTGCTGCGCTTCTCGGAAAGCATGTCCTCGTCGTCGATGACAATTCGACCAATCGTGAAATCCTGGTTCGTCGACTGACTTCCTGGGGCGCGCAAGTACAGGAAGCTTCTGAAGGCGCCGCTGCATTGTCGGCTATGCGCCAAACCAGTGCGCCTTTTGACGCAGTGGTCTTCGATGCCGAACTCCCCGACATGGATGGCGCCGAATTCGTCTGCGTCGTTAAGAGGGATGAGCTATTGAGGCAGAGCCGTCTGCTGATGATGGGTGCGATAGGCCGCCAGCACAAGAGCAATGACCCCGATGATGTCGCGCCAGCAGCGTATCTGACCAAGCCAGTGCGACCCTCGGAGCTATTTGCGCAACTGACGGTCGCGCTGTCCGGCGGCGATGCACAGCGGCACCACGCAGAGGACGATCTCCGCCGGCAGTTGAACACCATTGAGCACCGCATACTGCTTGTGGAAGACAACGGCACCAATCAGCAGGTGGCGCTCGGGATGTTGACCAGACTCGGCCTCCGGGTCGACGCTGTCGAAAACGGCGAAGAAGCCCTCGAAGCCATGAAAAACGCCTCTTACGATCTTGTGTTGATGGACGTCCAGATGCCCAAAATGGACGGGTTTGAAACAACCCAACAAATACGCCAGGCTAACGACGCTCTTGACCGCAATATCCCAATCATCGCAATGACGGCACACGCAATGCACGGAGACCGCGAGAGGTGCCTCGCTGCGGGCATGAACGACTATATTTCAAAGCCCGTTACTCTAAAGGCGCTTGCCGATAAGATCAACCAGTGGCTGCCGGATCATCAGGTCTGTCTGGATTGTGCCCCAAAGCAGGAGCCTGCATACATTGAAACGCCGGTGTTCGACAAGGAAGGTTTTCTCAAACGTCTAACCGACGACAGCGCACTGGCGCGAACTTTGATTACAATTTTCATCGATGACACGGACAAACAGCTCAGATCGCTCACACAAGCACTGAATGACGGCCAGACTGATGCCGTCCGGCGCGTGGCGCACAGTATTAACGGCGCGGCCGGCATCGTAGGCGCCGAGAGCCTGCGCAAACTCGCATCGACTTTGGAAGAAGCGGCCGATAAAGGGGACCTCGATTCGATAAGTAACTATCCGCAGCGGCTTCAACACGAGTTTGACCGCTACAAAGAGGCAGTCGGCGAAGACTTCATAGCCGTCGCGCCGTCGACAACGTCTGCGGACTGAAAAAGCCGCCGCCTCTGGACATTACGTTTTTTTTCTTCTGTGGGTATGGCGTTTTGGTGGTCGCTGTGATAGACTGCATACGGTCAATGGGAACTCCATGAAGACAGTTCGAATTGCAGTTTGCCAGATATTCGGCCTTGACGGAGACCGAGCGGGAAATTTCATCCGTATCGAAAACGCCCTGCGAGAGGCTGCCGCAGAAAAGGCGCAGATCGCCTGTTTTCCCGAAGCAATCCTCCTGGGCTGGGTCAATGATGACGCCCATAACCGCGCCTGCTCCATCCCCGGCGCCGACACAGACTGCATCGCGCAACTCGCAAGGCAATACGGCACATGGATATGCGCGGGCATCTGCGACAAGTCCGGCGATCGGCTCTACGATTCGGCAGTACTCGTCGACGCCGCCGGCCGGATACGTCTCAAACATCGCAAGATCAACATTCTTACCGAACTGATGACACCCCCCTATACCCCCGGAACCGAAGTGGACACAGTCGACACACCGTTCGGACGAGTCGGACTGCTTATCTGCGCCGATACCTTTCGCCATGACATCCTCGAACGCATGGCCTCACTGAAACCAGACCTCATGCTGGCGCCCTATGGGTGGGCGGCCGCCGAAGAAAAATGGCCCGATCACGCCAAAGAATTGCACAAGGTCGTCAGCCATGCGGCCGTCAGGACTGCGGCGCCTGTCGTCGGCACAAATCTGGTCGGTCAAATCACAAAAGGTCCGTGGTCAGGTCAGGTCTACGGCGGACAGAGCATCGTCTCCAAAAAAAACGGCGATCCTCTGATCACACTTGCAGACCGTGACCGCGACATAGGCGTTGTTGAAGTGCAATTGGCATAAGCGGTTTTTTTTTCGTGTCGCCGGGCGGATTGGCTGTTACAATCGCACCCGTTCGCGGGGGGACTGTTTTATTGGACAAGGAGAGGTTTATGAAAGCAGCAAAAGCAGCACTGGTTCTCACGGTTATCTTTATAATACTGTCAGGTTCCGCCAGCGCGGCGGTTCGCCTTCCAGCAGTCATCGGCTCTGACATGGTTCTTCAGCAGCGATTCGAAGCACCCCTCTGGGGATGGTCCGGGCCCGGCCAGACAGTCTACGTCCGAGCCTCATGGCTCTGGACCTATCGTCAGGCGAAAGCCGCCGAGGACGGCAGATGGCAGGTCGTCCTGCCCACCCCCGCCGCCGGCGGTCCGTACCGCATTACGGTTGCCGAGGGCGACGGCGCAATCGTCCTGGAAAACATACTTATTGGCGAAGTCTGGGTGTGCTCCGGCCAGTCGAACATGCAATGGAGCGTCAGCAATTCCAACAGTCCCGAACAGGAGATCGCAAACGCCACATTTCCCGACATCCGCCTGTTTCATGTCGAACGGAAAGTCGCCGAGACGCCGCAGCAGGATTGCCAGGGCACATGGCGGCCATGCAGCCCCGAAACAGTATCCGGTTTCTCAGCGGTGGCATACTTCTTCGGCCGCGAGATTCACAGGGAACTGAAGGTCCCCGTCGGCCTGATCCATACCAGTTGGGGCGGCACGCCATCTGAGGCATGGACGCGCCGCGAGGTACTTAACGGTGATAACGACTTCAAACCTATCCTCGAACGATATCAGAAAGTCCTCGATACATGGGAACAGATCCAGGCCGATTACCAGCAGCGCATCGAGGAATGGAAAAAGGTATCCGCTCAGGCCAAATCTGACGGCACAAGGGCGCCTGCGTATCCGGGTCAGCCCTACGGACCGGGCCACCCGCATTCGCCAGGCGGACTCTACAACGCAATGATCGCCCCGCTCATACCTTATGGTATCCGCGGCGCCATCTGGTACCAGGGCGAATCCAACGCCGGTCGAGCGTACCAGTACCGCACGCTGTTTCCGGCAATGATCGATAACTGGCGAAGCGACTGGAAACAGGGCGAGTTCCCCTTCTACTTCGTGCAGATCGCACCGTACAAGGGCCAGACGCCCGAGATACGCGAAGCCCAACTGATCGCCCTGCGCAACACAAAGAACACCGGCATGGCCGTTACGATGGACATCGGCGACCCCGAGGATATTCACCCGCGCAACAAACAGGACGTCGGCAAACGCTTGGCCCTGTGGGCGATGGCAAAGACATACGACTATGAGGGCATCGTCTATTCAGGACCGCTCTACAAAGGCATGAAGGTCGAAGGGGACAGGATTCGCCTGTTCTTTGACTACGCCGACGGTGGGCTGGTGGCAAAGGACGGTCCGCTCACCCACTTCATCATCGCAGAAGAACAGGGCGATTTCGTCGAAGCCACGGCGGTAGTCGACGGCGAAACAGTTCTCGTGTCAAGCGACCAGATCACCAAACCGGCCGCAGTGCGTTACGGATGGCAAAACGCCGCCGAGCCGAACCTGTTCAACAAGGCCGGACTGCCAGCGTCGCCCTTCCGCACCGATGAAAGACCGGGAGAAACCTACGGAAGGTTCTGACCGGTCGCGTCAACTTCCCGGCGAAGGAACCGCCGCCCGCCAGTTGATCACGTCGTTGCCGTATGCGCTGCCGTTGATGCGCTCCAGCGATGCTCCCCCGCCGTCGGCCTCGACCGGCCAAGGATCGTCTCCGACCGGGTGTGAACCGTCGCTGTAGACTACCCGGTCCACACGGATATAATAACGAACGCCTTTGCTGTCGACGTCTCCCGGCATGGACAACTGTATTCGCTCGCCGCCATTGCTTAGTGAACCGCTTGTCCATTCAATGATCTGCATGCCCGCCGTCGCCGAAAACTCGGCGCCGAACACAGCAAGGTTCTTCACCAGCAGGACACGCTCGCCCGCCGCCATTGTGACGGGGTGCCCTTTTGAGTCAAGGATCGACAAGTCAATGCCGCCATCGTCCTGGAACTTCCACGGCTCACCAGTGGCGAAATCGTACAGCACAATCGTTTCGCCGCTGATATTCAGCAGTTCCACGTACTCGGCATCGCCGTCGCCCGCCGGATGGTACATTATCTCGCTTATAACGACGGGACCGACCTTCGGGTACGCATTTGGTCCGCCCGGCGTGTTTTCGCTCATCGCCACGAAATTGTACGCTCCGGTGCTCTTGCGATACCGCCCGAACGCCACACCCGTCTCAGACGCACCGAAATCTTCCTCGACAGTATAACCCGTCATCACGCCCGCCTGCCCCGAACGCAGGTATACCGCCTCGCCGTTTTCACTGAGCGCGAATGCCTGCCGACATCCCGGATCGCCGCTGTTGCCGAAATGCTGATCCTCATAGAAGACCACGTACCCCCCTGCTGGAATCGATATGTCGGCGGCAATCTCGTACTTCATCAGATTGGACGAGCTGTCACTCAGGAACCACCCGCCCAACGAAACAGGCGCATCCGTTGTGTTGTGCAGTTCGATCCAGTCAGCATCATATCCGTGTGAGTGCGCCAGCACTTCGTTTATGACGATCGCACCGGGATCAGGCACCAGTCCCGTATCATCATAACCGGGCGAGCCCCCTGCCATCGCACTCGGTCTCCATGAAGATTTCAAACCCCAGTCCCCAGCAGGCGTCACAGATGGCGTCCGCACCGTAAGCGAGAAACCGTCACCGTCGGTTATGTCGTACCAGTCGTCTCGATACCTGAAGTCGTGAATTACTCGGCCGACTGCATCCACGAGCATAATGCGCTCCCCGCTGTTATCCAGACTCCCGCTGAACGGACCCGCCATCGCCCCCGTGAAATCAGGATACCGCGACATGAACACGGCCGGGTCCTTCACAAGTGTGATATACTCGCCCTCGGCAAGCTCGGTAGGCCCAAAGACATAACTGATACCCACAAATTGCACCAGGTTCAGATCGATGCTCTCAGTCCCGATGTTCTTCAATTCAATGAACTCAGCGTCGCGGTCGGTCAGCTCTCCCATAAACGGTGGATGATACATAATCTCCGTGATCCGCAGGTTGTCCGCAACCGCGCCCACGCTGTAAGTGGCCTCGTTGAGCGCGCTCCACTTGCCGTTGAACGCCCGTGCCTTCACATGCATGCTCCTGGCCAGTTCAATCGGACCCGTGTACTCCGCGGCGCTGGCGGCGACGTCACCCTGGCTGATCTCATGTGCAATCAGCTCGACCGACAACAGGAAATCACTGTCCGCCGAATCAATATTGAGCCCGTGAATGGCGAGTATATTGTTGCCCGCCCGAAGTGCATTGATATGTGCCGATACGTTGAATGTCTCAAACTCGCGCCCCGCAACGTCGTCCCGCTCTGCCGAAGCCCCCGAATCCCAGTTCACCGGCGCACCGGCATTGTAATTGACGCGTGCGATCTCCGTACCGTTCAGATAGGCGATGAAGCCGTCGTCGAAACGTATGCGCAGCGACATGTTGTTGTAGTCTTTATGGCTCATCGTAAACGGAATCCGCACATAGCATGTTGCGTTCACGCCGTGCATCGCCGTCCTGATATCGGTGTCGATGAGATCGCTGTAATTGACCGGATCGCCCGGCGCCGTCTCGTAGCCGATCGAGCCCGACGTATTCACCCACGTCGAATCGTCGTAGCTGATGCTGTTCCATTCCGTGCTGGCGGGCGACAGATACTGACCGTCGATAATCTGCTGCGCAATCCCCGGTCCCTGCCATGCAACCGCGACATTGTCACCACCGCCACCCTCCTTTTGCAGTGCCTCGATGTAGTACTTCTTGCCCGCCGTAAGGGTAATCGCCGCCGATCTCTGCTCCGTGTACTTGTTCCACTCCCGCGACGAGGTCCAGCCGGGCACGTGAGCGATCCGCGTAGCATTGCCGCTCATCGCGTCAGAACTCAGCCACAACTCGCCCGCATCGTCCGTGGCAATCCAGAACGTGTACTCGCCGCTGGTCGGCGGATGCAGATAGCCCCTTATCCGCGTGCCGTAGTTGTCCGCCCAATCGACGGGACCCTCGAAATTGGTTATCTCGTCCTGACCGCTCGGATTGTCCGGATACGCGGGATTGCCGGTAAGCGAAGCGATGTCCGTGTTGGGTATATTCAGCCACCATTCGCGCAGTATCGTGCCGCGCACCGTCTCTCCTGCCAGCGGACCCGTCGGCACGATGTAACGCTTCGCCGCCACCGCCGAAACCAGGGTCACCTCGTCGCCCGTCGAAGACGCCCACGACGGGACCCTTGGATCACTGCCGTCGGTCGTGTAGTAGACCGCGTGCTGCGGCACGACCATCGATAGCTGATCCCCCGTCGCCGCCTGACCCCCATGCTGAGGCTGCCCGTTAACGGCAAATACCGGCGCCGCCACACTGGGATACAGGCCCGCACTCTTCAACTGATCCAGCACAATAGCCGACCGCTGCGGCATATACGTATTCAGCATCCAGTCGCGCCAATAACGCCAGTCTGCGATCGTGTACGGCGACGAGGTCTTCGCATCCCCCCATCGCGCCGATTCACAGATCATGGCTCGCTCGATATCCGCCGCCATCGCCGCATAGACCTGTGCCGGCCGATTTCGTTCTGGCTGCGCAGGGTTCCAGACCGGCGCCGCCGCATCGACGTAAAGCGGCCCCCCGTTGAAAAACGTGCGATGAGCGTAATCTCCAAATAGAAGCGCAAACTCGGCATTTCCGCGCATCATTGTATACGGCTTCAGCAGGTAATTAGCCGTTGTAACATGATTGACGCTGTTCTGCCCCAGCCCCGAGCCGATACCCATCACCCATTCGGCGTCCCACGTATACGCCTTCCATCCCGTGCTGTCGGCTCCGCGAAGCCGCCCGGCATACCAGTTGTGACTCATCCAGTCGTTGTTGCCGCCATAAAAATTCGCCAGCAGGAACGCAATGTAACTCTCCACGTCCAGGTAGTTCTCGTAACTCGGATTGTCGCTGCCGTCCGGGTTCCTTCCCTGTATCCGCTGGTAAGCGGCATTAGTCTCAAGTCCCTCACCCGCAAGCGTCATCAGCGTATACCACGCCGCCATCTGGCTCTCACCCGTCGGCTCACCGGAATTGATGCCGTCCCAGTCCTCCTTTGCCCCGCCGTAGTGCGTCGCCGAAAACGCCGTATCAGGCCGCTCCACAGGATTATAAAGTCCCCAGTACAAACCATTGACAAAGAGGTGAACAAATGTGCCCTGTGAAGTCGGATGCCCAAGAGCAATCTGCAGCCGTCGAATATACTCGTCGCGGATATACTGCGAAGCCGCCCCGCCCCAGACATACGCATCGTTGAAGTTCGCCCGCAGGATGATCGTATCGAACGAATCCGCCGCGTCCGGCCCGAACAATGGGTACCGCAGCTTTGAATCGCCGTACATCCGCTTGAACAATAGGCGAAACGTCTTCTTGGCCTCCTGCCTGCCTACGCCGCCGTAAATCCGCACCCCGCAATTGACCTGAAAACCGTCTGCCCCATCCGGATGTATCAACTCCACCGAGCCTGCACGCTCCCATCCGGGACCCTGACCGCTCCAGTTGGTATATATGCCGCTGGGCCCGAACAGGTCCGCCACGTCCATGACCAGCGACATAGTCGGCAGAGACTTCAAATCGTCCTTCAGTGTCGCAATGTTCGGCGCCACCACACGCTGATCCATCGCATAATCCCAGCCACCCGGAAAACCCGCCGGATCGGCAGGCTGATTGAGAACATCATCCAGGAATATGTATGTCTGCGTATCCACATTCGTTGACAGCCACCCCGGCTTGAACGCCATCGCCCGAAGCGTTGTCGTCTTATTCACCACGACAGGACCCGTGTACACCTGCCCGCGGGTCTCATTAGGCCACGTGCCGTCCGTCGTATAATGTATCGTCGCACCAGGCGTAGCAGTTGATATCTCCACTTCAAAAGGTGCATCATAAAAACCGCGATCCACACTGAACGACGTATCCGCAACAATATCCAGTGCGCCCGCCACGTTGAGCGCACCCGGAGTCGCCGTCGTGAAATACTGCGGCACGCCAAGGCTGCTCGAAGCCGTAAGTTCCGGCAGCATCATAAAATTCGGATCGCCCGCCGAATCGTTCACCGCATGAATCGCCAGCACGTTTCTACCCTCGCGCAGATCGCGGACGTGATCGGAGATATCGAACCGAGCCCACTGCCGCGACAGCGCGTCGGGCCGGTCCTGATCCGCCTGCGAATTCCACTGCGGCATACCCCCAAGATTGTCCCGCGTGACTTCCACGCCGTTCAAGTACGCCGCAAATCCGTCGTCGTATTTCATGCCGAGCGTCAGCGTATCAAAAAGTTCCGCCTCGCCCTCGCCGAGATCGAATTGCAGACGAGCCCACAGAGACGCGTTCACGTCGAGCATTTGCTCTTTCAGGTCCTGGCCGCCAATGCCTCCCTGAAGCATGAACACATCGAACGCATACGCCCTTTGCCCGTCCGGGCTCGAAGGATCCGCCTCCGCGCGAACCGTAAACGTACCGTCCGCAGCCGTAATACCGGTCCAACGCGCCACGTATCCCTGCGCAAGATTGTCGCCCGTATTGAATCGCACCTTGTTCTCGGCCAGAACGTCCACGCCGCTGGTGCTGGCGTTGGCGTACGTGTCCGCCCCGATCAGCGTGTACACCGTGTACCGGTTGTCATAGCTTCCTCGCGCCGACGACGTTGCAAACGTGTACTCCGTCGACGGATCCAGACCCGTGAACGTTACGTCCACCCACCATCCCGCTGAGCCGTAATAGATCACCCCGGTCATGTCCGCAAGACCGCCGAACGTGGCGTATGCATCAGTGCCGACGGCGCAATCCCGTCCACCGGTGCCGCTCGGCTGCCAATTCACCCCTCCGCTCTGCGTAAGCGTAACGGTGATGCCCATGTCCTCACCGGTCGCCTGATCCACCAGAGGCCCGCTCGTCACACCGGAAAACCCGTTACCGATGCCATAGGCGGTAACGTTTTCACCGATGTATTGCTCCGCATTGTAAACACAATCATTGTAGGCGGCGCGAGGCTTTCCGCCGAATCCGAACCCCAGCCCCGTCGAGCCCCTCTGCCAGCCGCTGTCGTCAAATGAAACGCGTTTCCAGTCCAGCCCGGCGTCCTCCTGCCGCGGTACCAAATAAGCCGCCGGCGCACCCGCCGGCGCCAGCGTTCGTCCGTACTGGCGCAAACCGTAAGAGATATTCGTTAACTGCGGCGGGTAACCGTCTGCGTAAGCATGCACTATCCGTCCCCTCTCGTCGGTCAGTGCAAGATACTCTCCGCCGGCGTCCAGCCGGAAACTCGTGTGCAGCGGTGCACCCGGCTCCGACCGGTCCTTGCCCGAAGCGAAGACAATCAAGAAATCATACGCATTCAGCACAACGCCGTCGCCGAACCGCCATTGAGTAAGATCGGAGGCCTTATCGGTCAGGTGCCACCCGCCAAGACTGATCGCCTCGTCCGTGGGATTGTATAACTCGATCCAGTCCGACGAATCGCCGTCTTCGTCCAGCAAGTCCCCGGGCCCCAATGGCAACTGGCTGGCGTTGCTCGCCATGAATTCATTAATCACCGCCGACAGCCCACGCACCCGCCAGTTCGCCGCAAGACGCACGAAATCCCCCAAGTTAACGCCGTCCGCACCGTCAAGGTCCACATGGCAGGCTGGCACGATGCAGTCAGGATCAAGCCACCTCTCGGCAAGCATCACAAGATCGGCAAAATCCACCTTGTGATCCTCGTTCAGGTCGCCCGTCGGATATAGCTGACCCAGAGCGCCCGCCCCGACGCCCACTACAAACAGCAATAGAATACAGCGGCCGATATAAGTCCTCAGCATGTCCAGCCTCCATAGATGCACCTCAGCGGGTGTGCCGCGATTGCGACAACGCGATATAAGTTGTTCATTTGCAGATGTTTATCATACCACAAAACCATGTCTTTGTCAAAGATTTGTTTGCCCTCACCTTGTGCGCACCCGCGCCGCAATATCGCACAACGCGCGAACTTGTGGACTTTAATATCGGACCTTAGAAATATATATTGATTTGAATTTTCGCGCCTTGTATAATCGACCTTTTGATCAGGACGCGAGGGCAGACTCCAATGGCAGGACATGTTCAGCACTTGAACGGTGAATGGCAGTTTCGTCAATATCCTTCCGGTGCGCGCCGGATGCGCGATCTTGACGGACAAGACTGGACGAACACACGAGTGCCTTCATCGATCTACAGCAGCCTGATCGAGGCAGGACTGATCGACCGCGCCGACATCGACGCAAACCCCGCCGACTACGTTCACATCAGCGATACCCCCTGGATATACCGCAAGCGGTTCGACGCTGACCCGGACCTGCTGTCATGCAGTCGTGTTGACCTCGTTTTCGAAGGCCTCGACACTATCGCCAATATCTGGCTGAACGACAAGCTCATCGGCAAGACCGACAACATGTTCATCCCGCACCGGTTCGACATAACCGGCCTCCTGCGACCGCAAAACAATCGGCTCCTCGTCCGGTTCGATCCCGCTGCAGCGCACGCCGAAAGACTCATGAATCGATACGGCAAACTCACGGATTTCGCATTCGGCTATTCCTGCCGCCCGTACATCCGCAAGGCACAGTACCAGTTTGGCTGGGACTGGTGCCCGCCCTTTCCCGGCTGCGGTATCTTCCGCCCCGTCAGGCTCGAAGGCATCGCCGCAGCCCGCATCGAAGACGTTCACGTCCGCACCATACACTGCACCGAAGCCGTCGCCGACGTCGCCGTCGCACTGCAGCTCGACACGCAGACAGCCGGCGCCGCGGACACCTTCCCGCTGACCTGCAAACTGCAGCTCTCCGGACACGGCCAATCCGTCGCCCAGACGCTCACGTTTCATCCTGGCCGTGATCGCCAGTCGACCATTCTGAGAATCGAAAAACCCCGCCTGTGGTGGCCCAACGGCTGCGGATCCGCAGCTCTGTATGACCTTAACGTCCAACTGTTTTCCTCCGACCGCTGCATCGATCAAACAAATGCCAGGTGCGGCATTCGCTCGGTGCGCCTCAATCGGACACGGGACGCTCATGGCGAAAGCTTCGCCTTCGAGGTAAACAACCAGCCCGTACACGTCCGAGGCGCCAACTGGATACCAATCACCATCTTCCCCGGCGCCCAGACACGGGCCGATTACGAATCGCTCCTCAAAGACGCCGCCGACGCCAACATCAATATGCTTAGAGTCTGGGGCGGCGGCTATTACGAAAACCAAGACTTCTACGATCTGGCCGATCAACTCGGCATAATGATCTGGCAGGACTTCATGTTCGCCTGCTCCTACTATCCCGACCGTCAGTGGTTTCTCGATGCGGTCCGCAGCGAAGCCGAAGCGGTGATAAAACGCCTCCGCAGCCATCCTTCTCTGGCCATCTGGTGCGGCAACAACGAAATCGACTGGCTCCACGAAGATAACCGGCTCGGCAAAGGCCGCAAGTTCTATGGCAAGGCGATTTACCACAAACTGCTGCCTGCACTGCTGTCCGAACTCGACCGTGAACGGGACTATATACCAACCACCCCAATCGCCAACCGAGGCCGCATGAACGAGCCCACGTCAGGAACTGTGCATCAGTGGCAGGTGTGGAGTGCAAACCGTCCGGCACGCGACTACTCCGAGGCCGACAGCATCCCCCGCTTCGTAACTGAATTCGGCCTCCAATCGCTTCCCGACCCGGCAACTATCCGAACCTTCTGTCCGCCTGAAGACCTGCACATATCCGGCCGCACACTCGATCGTCATAATTACCAGATCGACGGCAACTCACGACTCGTACAGTACGCCTCCGAACTATTCCCGCCCACAGCCGATCTCGAACGCTTCGCCTATCTCACCCAGCTCACACAGGCTCGGCAGGTCAAGCGTTATGTCGAACACCTGCGAATCCACAGCCCGGTAAATCGAGGCGTGATGTTCTGGCAATTCAACGACTGCTGCCCCGCAATAAGCTGGTCGGCGATCGATCACCTCAAACGGCCAAAGGCAATGTATTATTACGCCAGACGGTTTTTCGCCCCGGTATGCATAGGACTGGTCTCGCAGCACGCCCAAAGGCCCGATCTCGATGAACCGCTCCGTGCCGAACATGCAATAGTCGTTAACGACTCGACGGAGCCTTTGATTGGAACGCTCGTGTGCCGGCTGCTTGACCTCGGTGGAGAGGTGCTGGACAGGCTCGACCTGCCGGTCGCCGCGCAGCCGCTGACGGCAACGGGGCCCATCCGCCTACCCAAAGAGATCGCCGCTCCGCCCCGCCCAGAACGCTGTATGCTGCTGCTGCAACTCAACAACCACCACGGAGTCATCGCTGAGAACCACTTCCTATACCTCGCCGACAAGTACATACAATGGCCGCCAGCCGAGATCAGCTCCCGGTTGTCACAATCCGATAATGGCAAATGGATGCTCACACTGACCAGCGGTGCTGTCGCAAAAGACGTGCAGATCACAGCACATTGCCGCCTCAGCGACAATTACTTGGACCTGATGCCCCGGCAGCCGCGTGCCGTCTTGCTCCAAACCGACGGCGGCGATCCTCCTCTTCAGCAGGACTTGGCAATCCGCATGGTCAACACAAGCGTCTGAGCGGCGACAGCGATATTGCACCGTCGTGCACTACATCCGCCGACCGCCCGGATCCATGTATCGGTCGCCCATTCGATCTTCGCCGTAGGGCCGACGCCCATCCGGGTACACTCCGCCGCCGTAAGGAGTCCGCTGCTGCCGGAAAATGTCCACCTTGCCGGCGCTGCGCGACATGCTTATCTGGACCGGCTTGGTAACCGCGTCATCGATCATTGCGTACTGCGTCTTCATGTCCCCCGTCCAGTTGTTCTTGCGCACCGGAACGTGTCTCATCGTCATGCTGTCGGTGGTATACAGCATCTCGATCAGTTCAGAACGAATCATCCGAAGCCCGGTCCACGCATCCGACCTGATCACGTCGACCATCATCGCCCCGGTGCCGAAGTCAATCTTCTCCGGCATAACCGCCTGCCCGCCCATCGGGCCGTATTCTTCATAAGTGTCCAGTCGGCCCCCCGCCGGTGTCTGCGGCCTCAAATCCACAGACTTGCCTATCGCTTCTCCGGGACGAACCTCGAAGTCCTGCTTGCGCCAATTGCCCAAGTGGTACTTCGCCACCTCCACCACAACACCTCTCTCGCTCGAACGAGCCAGCTCCGTCGGGAAGAAGTAGACCATCGGCTCAATCACAACCTTTTGGGGAGCATCAGCAAACTCGCTCCACAGGATCACCTGATCCTTGCGCTGCTCATCCTGCGCGCTCAGCCAGTTCTTGCCGGCAACCGGATTGAATACCCCCAGCCGAATCCTGTACTCGTAAGTGTTCCCCGGCTCCACCGAGTCGTCATGCGCCCAGAACACAAGCGGTTCCCGCATCTCTGCCAGACGCGTCCGTTCGTCGATCAAGACCTTCACGTTGTCCGCCACCACGTCCACCGTGCCGCGCTGCTGCGGCTGCCGCAGGCGACGCGGATCGCCGACGCCGTACATTTCACCCGGCTCGTCGTAATACATGCCTTCCGTCGGTGTCCGTCCCCGAAGCGTCGGATCATTAGTCCGCCCGCGCACTGGCGGAGTCGCAGTCCGCGGAACCCCGGTAACGGCGTCTGAACCTCCACGACCGCCTTGGGCTGGCCTGCCCGCCCCGGGGTCGAACGCCAATGAATCCCGACCGCGAGTCCCAACCGCACGCTCCCGCTCCAGGCGAAGAGCCTCCCTTTTCTCGCGATCCAGTATCTTCACGTACTCCTGATAGAATGAAGGCGTCAGCCAGACGGTGTCGGCGCTGGCAAAATCATACGGACGAGGCTGCAAAATGTTGCGCTGAAGATCGAACGGCTTGAATTGAGCCTTTTGCATCGAAATGTCGTACTTCAGTTCCTCAGCCTTCTCGGGCACAGCCAGCCTTGCCCGGTATTGGTCGATTCTCGGGCGAGGCACAACCTCCCACTCGCTCCACTGCCCGTTGTCCAGCAGTCGTCGCCGCTGCAATTGCGCCGACGCGAATACCGGTGTCGCCAGTTCTTCATCCTTCCATTCCGGCCGGAGATTGCGACCCATGACAAAGCTCTGTTTGAAATTACGGTATAGAGCGGCAACGTCGATACTCGCCTGAACCGTAACCAGATCAATGTCGCCCAGCGTCGCCAACGCTCGCTCGTAAGGATTCTCCTGCGTAACCTCGTCCACAGGAACATGGGCCGCCCCGCGGAACGAAGCCGCCGACGCGTCACGCGCCGGTGGCACCGGCGGCAGCGAGTACTCCCTGTCCTCCGCTATCATCTCCGTCCGACCCGGCACAACGAGCTTGAAGTCCGGAACAGCCTCAAGAGGAGATTGCAGCCGCGCTGCATACATATCTTTGTGATTGCCCGTATACTCCACGTGGACTGCCGGCTCCTTCAGCTTGGCGTCGAGCCTTTCAGCTTGCGTACGAACATGCCGGTCCACTTCGCCAGGACCCAGCTTCCGACCGCTCACAACAACGGCGTTCGGACCGCCTATCACAAAAAGCCACAACAGCGCAAGACTCACAAGCACCGAAACGCCCAGTACAATCTTCTCGGCGTGCTGTTCCAGCAGATTACCTTTTTTCTTCTTCATCATGGCAGGATTCCCCGCTTCCAATTACGGTTGTACATCTCTCGATCATGCACCAAAAAAAACATGGCTCAGAAGTCGCCGCCGCCGACCTCTCTGGCCGGTCTCCTCGGCGCACGAGGCGCTGGAGCAGGACCCGAAGGACCCGCCGGATAGCCCGGCCTACCACCGCCCATGCCGCCCATGCCGCCTACGTCGGCCGGTTGACCGTCCTTCTGATGTTGTCCAAGCTGCTCCTTGATCTTGTCCGGCTTCTTGGCGTCATACGCCGCTCGGTCAAAAAGATACTCGCACACAAGATTCACGCGAACCACAGCCTCATCACCGTACCGGTAACTCTCATTCTCCGCCGAAAGAGGATCGACCGGCATCACGTCGCTCTTCAGGATAGTTATCTGGTTGTGCTGACCCGTCTTCTGCGCCCCGTTTTCCTCCCAGCCAACCCGGTAAGTATGCTCCTTGGCGCTGCACAGCTCCTTCATAAAAGGCATCACCGCCGACGAAGATGTGATTACACCGACACTGAAGTGAACCACCTCGATCTCGTCATTGCACAGACGCGCCGTCCAGGGAGCGACGCCCAGTACGCCGCCTTCAGGATATTGGATGTATTCGGGGGCATCACCCCGCATGGCCCCACCCATCCCTTCACCGAAGCCGCCGCGATCATACGGACGAGTCGAATAACCGGCGCCGAACTGTTGACGTGTCGGATAACCGGCTTCTTCCATAAAACCCACCCCAAGAAGCCGTTTCACCGGCGAACTGTAAACGGTCGTGGAACCGGCGTTAAGAGCCTTGATCGTGGCCGCCACATCTTCATAGATCCAGAATGCCACCTGCGAATTCCAGCAATCTACAAGAGCCGGCGTCTGCCCGGCGAATTTGAAATCGCCCCAATACTCATACCATTTGAACGCAGTCGGGTTGCCATACACTGATATCTGCTCGGCACGCCTTGCGCAAACAGCGTCGATCATCGCCTGACGCGCCGTATCGACTTGTCCCCGCCCTGATGAAAAAGGCGTGCGAGCGTAGCTCGTCGGCCCAGCAGTGCCAAACACCGATGTCCGCCCGCCGCCATCGCCGATCTCGGCCCGGATCTCCATCTCGCTCGGAGCCTCCATTGCGTTCATACCACGGATCATCTGCTCGATCGCCGCCCGATAGCGAGCCCCGTACTCGTCGAAAACCTGCTGAGATGCGTCCGCCGGCTTGGGAAATATCCGGTAGCTGATCAGTTCACGCATTGAGCACGCCTGAGAAAGCTGCACGACCGCCTCGACGTCCTTCTCGAAGGCGTCCATGCGTATCTTCTCCGCCTGCCATTGCTCCGCCGGAACCGCCTTGCTCAGCAGACTGCCTATCTGCTGGTTCGACGCCAGGCTGTTCTTTTGAATCTCTCCCGCCAGCGAGCGGTTCGTTAACACCGTCAAAGCGATGAAAACAACCGCCACAACAACGATCCCCGCGGGAATCAACAGCATTGAGTATTTCTTGATAAAGCCCATTGCCCTACATCCTTTCGACGCCGGCAGCCCGGCCGTATCCCGTCAAATCAATACATGCCCCGCATCATGCCTTCCGGCCCATACATACTTCCCGCACCAGCCGCAGTATCGGGTATCTGCGGAGCGTTCTTCCACCTGAACTTGGCGCTGACGCGGAACCAGTGATCGCGTCTGATATACAGCGGCTCATTCGTCAGCTTGTCATACCGGATTCGACCGAGATCTTTCTCGCTAAGAGCAGGATCGTTCGCCACATCATCCTGCGTAATGATATCGTAAACCCTGCTCATTTCCTCGTTCGTCATCGGATCGACAAGCACCTGCTCGACGTAAATCCGCTCCGGCCTGCCCATGCCCATGCTGCCCATCCCCCCCGGACCGTAACTGGTCTCGTCATAGCGGCCCCTGTCAAGGCCGCCTGTTAAGCCTCGGCGCAGCGGATCAATCTCCACGCGCACACGCTCAACCTCCTTCTCAACGCCTATGCCCCCCGGCATCTTTGCATCCGTCAGGTCGACCGGACCGCTTTCCAAGGTGAAATGCTTGTTGTCCCCCTTCTTGTACAGTTCAAACTCGCCGCCACGTATGATCTTGCCTATGTTGACAAGACGCGTAACGAACCCCCACTTGCTCTGATCGTCGCCCACACCGTGCGGATCAAGCAGCTCGCCGATAGCCCCGTAAGGGCTGTACCCTTCCACTATAACCACAAAACCCGGCCCTTCCTCTCCCTTCGTATCCGGCGCCGGCGCTCCGGGCATCGTCGGCATCCCAGGACCGTAAACCTCGTCATAAGCCCCGCCTCTGCGACCCATGATCCGAGACTGGTCGTACATGCTGCTGTCCGAGCTCTCACGCGACATTCGAACCGGTCGAATTGCCGTCGCCGTACTCCTGCGAGCAGTGTCAAAAGTCGCCTTCGACAGGTCCGCCGCGTAACTTACCGTCAGACCAGTCACAAACAACTGTTTCCGATCATGGCGAGGAACCGCCATCACGCCCGTAACGTCTCCATTCACGAATGCCTCATAAAGTGCCGCCTGAGCAGGATTGTTCTCAGCATTGGGAAGGCAGGCCATAACCATCTGGTTCACCGACGGAACCGTCTCGCGGTTCTTCAGCTTCTCCATCTCCTTGTCGACCTTCTGCTTCAGGGGCGCCGCCCGATTCTGCTGCTCCTGCAGCTTGCTCTGCGCCGCCTGAGCTTCCGAGATCGTAGCGCGAACAGATGATCGCACGCTCTCGTTGCCCTTGTACTGAACGCGATCTATGTTCGCACGCACAAGCCCCAACAGGGAAACCACCAGCAGCAGACCCGCCGCCGCCGTAAACATACGGCTCTTGCGGCGCCAAGCCATCGCACGCGCAAGCTTGCGAGGAAGAAGATTCACTTCTATGCTCGCTTCGCTCAGCATCTGAACACCAAGGCCGTAAACTATCCCGAAGTCTGAAACATTCTCGTGGAACTTCGCCGCCGACACCGTCGATTGAAGCGCAAGACGCTCAAAAGAGTCCGGCTTCACCACCGGGATATTCAGCGTCTGCTGAAGGTACTTGGCCAGCCCCTGAAGCTTCATGCCTCCGCCGAACCCCACCATCCGAGCAAAACCCTTCTCACGACCGGCACCGCTGCTGCTGTAGAAGCCCAGAGATCGCTGTATCTCGCTGCCAAGATCCGTAAACACGGGCTTCATCGCCGTGAAAATCTGCCGCATGTACTTGCTCATCGGCGCAGTACGCTTGAGCTTTTCAGCCTTCTGGAAGCTCAGGTTGAAAGTGTCCGCGATCGCCTCGGTGAACGTGTTGCCCCCTATCCGAATGCTCCGCTGCCACATCCCGGTACGACTGCAAACAACAAGCGTCGTATTCTCCGCACCCATGTCAAGGATTATCGTCGCCCTCTCGTTAAACCCGCCGATGTTCTTCATGTCGTACATCGCGTAGTTGTAGAGAGCCACCGGAGATATCTGCACGCACGCCACCTTCATGTCCTCGCGGTTGAAGTGGTCCATCGCTGCGTTGATGATCTCGTTCTTGATCGCAAAAATACCAACCTCTGTGTCCGGACTGTCAGGATTCTCCATGATCTGCCAGTCCCATTCAACCTCGTTGATATCGAAAGGAATCTGCTGAACGGCCTCGAACTGAACTATCTCAGGGATGCGCTTCTTCTCCACCGGTGGAAGCTTGATGAATCTCGCGAAGCTGTTCTGCCCCGCCACCGAGATCGCCACCTCATCCTTGCCGATCTCGTTGCGACCTGAGAACGTATGAAGCGTCTCGCTTATCACGCGCTGCCTCACCTCGTCGTCGATACCCCCCGCCGAAAGTATACGACCGTGTTCGACGTAATCGAACCCCGCCACAACAGGACCTTCAGGTCCCTGGACCAGGTGAATCGCCTTTAATGCATTGCTGCCGATATCGACTGCCCAAACGCCGCTTGTCGATGAGGCCATATCGTCATCTCCTGTGCAAGGAAAGAAAAGAACTCGCCGCTTGCCAATTTCAGGGTGCCCAAACCAGCCGACCCGCCGTATAATCGCTCACAAAGTAAGAGCCGGCCTATGCCTTGTCTGTTACACCGCCGTTATCTATCATAGTCGAAAATGAATACTTTTTCCATCAACACATTGGGCTGCAAGGTCAATCAGTACGAAAGCTGCCAGATACGACAACTGCTGACCGACAACGGGCTGGCACACGTCGATAAAAACGACCACGCCGACCTTGTGATCGTCAACACGTGCTGTGTTACGCATATTGCCTCGGCAAAAAGCCGCCAGATCATTCGAAAAGCCCGCAAGCTGAACCCAAACGCCGCAATTGTAGTTGCCGGCTGCCTGCCGTTGGGACCCGCGAATGAACGCTTGAACAGCACGGACAACGTCCACTTCGTCGCCCGCAAAGCCGATCTGCCGGACGTGCTGCAAGCCCTTATCGCATGCGACCCGCCCACACCCTCTAATAAACCATTTTTCAACGCCGAAATCAAGGATAAAACCGACCACGGTAAAGATAGCCACTCATCGTCGTTGCCGCTCCTGAAGGCCTTTTCAGGACAAACACGTGCCTTTCTGAAAGTCCAGGACGGCTGCGATGCATTCTGCACCTATTGTATCATACCCAAAATAAGGACCCATGTTTGTAACAAAGATGTAAAATCGGTCCTTACAGAGGCCCGCTCCCTCGTGGAGGCAGGCCACAGCGAAATAGTCCTGACCGGCATCTTTCTCGGTGCCTATGGCCAGAACACCGCTCGACGACGCCGCTGGGACCCGGCACACAGGGATGACCTTGCCGACCTCCTCGACAAGGTCGCCCGAATCCCCGGCCTGCGCCGCGTCCGCCTCAGCTCCCTCGAACCAGCCGACGTAACCGACCGCCTGCTGGACGTTTTCTGCTCCCGCGAGAACATCGCCCCCCATTTGCACCTGCCCCTGCAGTCCGGCTCGGACCGCATACTGAAGCGCATGTGTCGTCAATACCGCCTCGACGACTTCCGCCGCAGCGTGGACAAACTCAACGCTCGCCTCGACAGACCCGCAATTACGACCGATATAATCGCCGCTTTCCCCGGCGAAACCGATGACGACTTCGCCGCAACCATGGCACTGATGCGCCAGACCGCCTTCGCAAAGACTCATGTCTTCACCTTCAGCCCCCGCAGCGGGACCCCGGCCTCTCGAATGACCCCGCGCGTTCCCGCAAATGTCGCCCGCTGGCGATCCCGCACACTCCAGGAATTGGACATTCAACTGCAAAATGAATTCCGACGCAGGTTCAAGGGTGAAGAGGCGACCGTCATCATCGAGGCCCTCGATCCCCCCCGCGGCCGATGCGAACGCTACTTCATGGTCCAATTGCAGCACGGCGACCATGCTCAGCTCGGCCAGGTCGTCGCCGCCACAATCACCTGACTTTGTCCACCCCGTCAATAAATGCCCTCGTTCGGCAGCACAACTTCGAATGTAGTCCCTCGCCCCGCTTCGCTTTCGACCTTGATCTCACCTCCATACGCCTCGACGATCCGCTTGGCCACCGCCAGCCCAAGCCCCGAATCCTTCACTCGCCCCTCAGGCTTGACGAAAGGCTCGAATATCTGCTCCAGCATCTCTGGGGAAATCCCGCCGCAGTTGTCTATGAAACGCAGCAAGAAGCGCCCCCGATCTATTTGCGCACTTATCATCAGCTTGTTTTTGCACCCTGGCGCCGCCGCGTCTATGGCGTTTTGCACCAGAATGAAGAACACCTGCTCAAGCTCACGCGGCGATATGCGAACGTAAGGCAAAACGTCCATCCCAGCCGTGCCAAGCTCCATCCCAGCCCGCTCTGCGACCTCCCCAAACACCGTGATTATCTTCTGCGCAGTCTCCTTCAGGTCCAGTGGCGCCGCTGCATCCGGTGGTGTGATCTCCGCCGTCGCATAAAACGTGTGGATGATACCCTCGGCCTCCTTGATCTTGCCGAGGCCTTCCCTCGCGTTCATGGAAACCTCTTCTGTGGATGCTCGCTCCCTCAAACCAATAAGCACCCGCTGCATAAACACACACGCCACCCCCAAAGGCTCCTCGATCTGCCGCGCCATCCGCTCGCTAAGCGTGCCAAGCGTAGCCATCTGCCGCATACGCGACATCTCTCTGCGATACTCGTCCCGTTCCCGCTCCGACGCCACTTGCGAAGTGATGTCGACCGCAACCCCGACCAGCCCTGCGTTCTCGCCGCCGGCATCATGCATCGGACCAAGGAACATCTCGAAGAAACGCCCCCCAGTCTCCACAGTCAAGACCGCTTCGTTACCCTCAATAACGCCGCGAAACCCATCGACAAAAGAAGACGCATCCCCAAAAACCTCCTCCAGATGCCGTCCGACAACCGCTTCTCGCGGCAACTCCAGCGCAGACATCGACCTGCCTTCGGCAAAAGTTATCACTCCGCCGCCGTCTGCCGTGAAGAATATAACCGGCGCCTCGCCCGCGACCGCCCGAAAGCGAAGATCGCTCTGACGAATCCGGTCCCGTGCCTCCCAGTAGAAAATGCTCAAAGCCCGAATAATCCCGTACGCCATCGCAATTGCGCACGCGCTCCGAAAAACCTGCACCGGCACACCTGCATACTCGGCGAAACGCGCATAATTGAAAACCGACGCCGGAAAAAATTCCGCTCCCCTGACCACCAGCCCCGCCAGGATCGCATACAGAAAAAACGACCCCGAAGCGATCTTCAGCCCCGCCGTGATCCCCGCCGATCTGGCCTTCCTCACCTCCGGCAACTGCATCGCCAGCGCCAATCCCGTAAGCGCCGCCCCCGGCGTGCAAAGAAGATACCGCGACCAGATATCCCATGTCGTAAAATTTCGCTCGCCCACCAGAAAAACCGCAAGCCAGATCACCCACAGCACCGGTGCCGCGAATCTAAGCGCACCCGCGCCGGGCCTGTTCGCCGCTATTGCACGTGCGCCGAATTGAACCATGAATATGAACGACACCGGCAGCGTAAACGCCCGAACCAGAACCAATGCCCTCGACTCCGAAAACGGTTCGATCAGCAGGAACATATCAAGCCACTCGTTGACCCCGTGCAGCAGCCCGAAACCCCCTATCAGGTATAAATGCTCCGCAAGCTTGAACTCGCTGTCCTTCTTCGGATATACAGCGACCGCAAACCCCAGCGCAAAAAACGCCAGCCCGTAGATGAAGAATACCGCAACCATACCTGACCCGATCCGAGGCCCCGCGTAGGCCCCAATTACCGCTGCCTCTTCAGCAGCTTTGCCGCATCCTTGGCGAAATACGTAATCAGGATGTCCGCGCCCGCACGCTTGATCGCCGTCAGCGACTCAATCATCGCCTGCTCCAGATCCAACAGGCCCGCCTTCGCCGCCGCGTGCAGCATCATGTACTCGCCGCTAACAAAATACGCCGCCAACGGAAGATCGAACTCCTGCCGCGCGCGATAAACCACGTCGAGAAAACAAAGCGCAGGCTTGACCATGATTATGTCCGCCCCCTCCTCAATGTCCAGAGCAATCTCCCGCATCGCCTCGTCGCTGTTCGCAGGGTCCATCTGGTAAGTCTTGCGGTCTCCGAAAGAAGGCGCCGACTCCGCAACGTCCCTGAACGGCCCGTAAAACGCCGACGCGTACTTCGCCGCATAAGACATGATCGCCGTCTCTTGAAATCCCTCCGCTTCCAGCACCCCCCGTATCACGCCTATCCGCCCGTCCATCATATCCGAAGGCGCAACAATGTCCGCACCCGCACGAGCATGCGACACCGCCATCCTCGCCAGCAGCTCGCACGAACGGTCATTCTCAACCTTGCCGTCCTTGACGATCCCGCAATGCCCCGTCTCCGTGTACGCACAAAGGCAAACGTCCGTGATGATCAAAAGCTCCGGACAAACACTCCGTATCTCGCGAATAGCCTCCTGCACAACTCCGTCCGGCGCCCATGCCTCCGAACCGACCTCGTCCTTCTTCTCCGGCAGCCCGAACAACAGAACCGCCGGAATCCCAAGCGCCGCAACCTCCGCCGCCTCGTGACCGATCGTATCCGGCGAAAAATGACAGCACCCCGCCATCGAAGCCACAGGCTCCTTCAGACCACGACCCTTACGAACAAACAAAGGATAAACCAGGTCGTCCACACCCACGGAAGTCTCCCGCACAAGGCGCCGCATCGTCGCGCTTGACCGAAGCCTCCGCATGCGATTTTCCGGAAAAACCATTTCGAAACTCCCTCGCTGCAACACTTCAATAACACTCGCTGCCGCAGTATAATCAGCATAACCGGCACAGTCCACCACGTTCTTCGCCGCCGCAAGGCCTTTATCCCATCGGCCGATTCGCACCAGGACTTACCGCCGCTCTTCTGTTATATCAGGCCCTCCAGACGCCCCGAGCCGAAATGCCCGGCTTCCGCCTCGCCCGGCAGACGACTCTATTGGGACCTCCACCATTAGCCGCCCAGTGACCACCCCTCATGCCGCCGCTGCAAATTTGAAAAATTACGGCTCCCGCCATAAAAGGACGACTACTATAATCAGCCTGCTCGCACATCGCCGCCGTCGGCGAGCGTCAAGCGGGCTTCTGCGGGGGATAAACGAAGCTTGGACAGCTTTTGCGATATGGGACTTCGCCGGTGTGCGGTCGTTGTGGCGCACCCGGATGACGAAACGCTCTGGGCCGGGGGGACGATCCTGACCAATCCACGCATCGAATGGACCATCATCACTCTCTGCCGCGCCGGCGATCCCGACCGCGCACCCCGCTTCCACAGGGCCGTTGAACTCCTCGCCGCACAAGGCGCAATGGGCGACCTCGACGACGGTCCCGAACAGCGGCCTCTACCCCCTTCCCGAATCGAGTATACAGTCCTCGCGCTCCTCCCCGAACACCGATTCGACCTTATCCTGACCCACAACCTGCAAGGCGAATACACCCGCCACCGACGCCACGAAGAAACCGCCCGCGCAGTCGCCTCCCTCCTTGCCGCCGACCGCCTCTTTGCCGACCGCGCACTATCCTTCGCCTACGAGGACGGCCGCGGAGCCTACCTCCCAAGACCAGTTGCCCACCCCGACGTACTCGTCGAACTCCCCCCACACATCTGGCAAAAAAAGTACGACATAATCACCTCGGCCTACGGCTTCGCCCCCGACAGCTTCGAAGCCCGAACAACGCCTCGCCGCGAAGCTTTCAACAAACTGAAAACACATGGAACAAAGCAAAGGCAGCATCATGAAGATACTCGTCCTCTATGACTATCCGCCCTCGCCCGCCGGCCTCGCCACACAGGGCGACCTCCTCTACAAAGGCCTCAAGGAACTCGGCGTCGACGTACACGCCGTCAACTACGAATCCGCACAGGAAAAGGAATGGTACTACCGCTGGTTCCGACCCGACGTCGCCGTCGGTATCGGCTACTGGGGCTACACCCCCCACCTCGTACTCCACCCCCAGCGATTCGGCATAACACCCATCCCCTGGCTCGTCGCCGACGGCTACGTCGCCAACTACCGCGACATCCTCGCCAACCTCCCGCTGATACTCGTAACATCCTCCTGGGTAAAGAAAGTCTACATGCGCGACGGACTCCCAGGCGACAACATCGAAGTCCTCCACGTCGGAATCGACACCGACGCATTCCACCCCAGAGACAAAAACGACCCCAGGATCAAAACCGTCCGACAAAGCCTCGGCATAAACGACGACCAGATCATCATCCTCACCGTCGGAGGCGACGGCGCCTCCAAAGGCGCACAGGAAGTCATGCACGCACTGGCGATCAATGACCGAAAGGCCCCCGACTGGAAGTACGTGTGCAAAGTCTGGCCGCAGGCCCGAACCGACCAGCAAAACTCCGCCGACATGCACCTGGCCACACAGCTCGGCATCGAGAAAAACGTCATCTACGCCACCAGCCGCGTCTCGCGCAACTTCATGCCCTGGCTCGTCGCCGCCTGCGACATCTACGCCGCACCCTCCCGGCTCGAAGGCTTCGGAATGATACAGATCGAAGCAAACGCCTGCGAAAAACCCGTCATCGGCATCAAGGCCATGGGTATGCTCGACACACTCGTCCACGGCAAAACCGCCTTCCTCGCCGAGGTCGCCCAGCAGGTCATGCTCCGCGAAACTATCCTCGCCGACGATTCCGGCGGCAACTCACGACACGTCTTCAAAAAACCCCGAATCGTAGACTACCGCGCCAGCGTGCACGATATCGCCAACTACCTCATGGACCTCATGACTGACCCCAAGCTCCGACTCCGCATGGGACGCGAAGGAAGAAAAAGGGTCGTCGAGAACTTCGACTACCGCGTCATAGCAAAACGCTTCGTAGACATCGTATCCGAACGGCTGGGGATATCCTGACATGAACGCCAAGGAAAAACAACTCGTCGAAAAAGCCAAAGACGCCGCACTCGAAGTCCTCCTCCACAACCGGCGAGGCCCATACCGCGGACTCCCACGAACAGCCGGCTGGGGATACCCCGAACCGTATACACGCGACCTCATGATCGCCGCCTTCGGAATACTCACCACCGAAAACGAAAAACTCACTCACTCACTCAAACGCGTCCTCGAAAACGCCGCATCCAACCAGAACCGCCTCGGCCATGTCCCCTCCCTGATACACGATCCCCTCGACCGCGGAGCGAGCGACTGCACCCCCCTGTTCCTGATCGCCGTCGCACTCTATAGACGCGCTGCCGCCCGACCCGACTTCCTCCAAACCGCAGTCGAAAAGGCAATGACATGGATGGAATACCGAAGCCCCTACTGCGGAGCCCTCGTCGGACAACTCCCAACAAGCGACTGGCGCGACGAACAATGGGTCCTCGGCTACGGCCTCTACGTCAACGCCCTCGTCCACCTCTACCTCAAGCTCTACGGCCAAAACGACCGAGCCGAACAGCTCCGCCAGGAAATGCACCAGTTCGTCATCGAAACACGCTCCCCAAAACGCCACATCCGCGAAGGCCTCGTCCTGAAGAACCGACCCTACTACGCCCTCTGGGCATACAAAATCTATTCCAGCGAAAGATTCGACCTCCTCGGCAACAGCCTCGCTGTCCTCTCTGGAATCGCATCCCCGACACGCGCAAAGCAGATCATATCATGGATCGAAACCGAGTGCAGCGCGATGAGAATCGCCGGCGACCTCGCCGGCGACCTGCCCCCCAGCTTCTTCCCGTTCATCCGACCTTTCGACCCCGACTGGATGCCCCGCTACGAGACCCACAACATGCCCGGACAATACCACAACGGCGGAATCTGGCCCTTCGTCTGCGGCTTCCACGTCGCCGCAATTGTCGCCGCAGGCCGCCAAAGACTCGCCGAGAAGAAACTCCTCGAACTCACCCGGCTCGTCCAGGCCGCGCGAGACCATGACGTCGAATTCGGATTCAACGAATGGTACCGACCCGCCGACGCCAAACCAGCCGGACAGGACTGGCAAACATGGTCCGCCGCAATGTTCCTCTACGCCGCTAAATGCGTCGAATCACAATCAACCCCCCTCCTCGAACAAATCCGAACCCCATGACCTCGTCGTGCGGTTCCCCGCTCCGAAAGCCCTACTCATTCTCCGACAGATACCTGGCAATGACACCACCGGCTATTTTATGCCCATGCTCGCTCCAATGCGCACCGTCAGACGCATAAACGGCAACCTCGTTCTTCGCAGCCGCCGACACCGCCTCCGCAACACCGTCTATAAAAGATATCTCATACATCTCGCACAATCTTCTTATCGCCTCATCCCAGGGACTGCCCGTGCTTACCATAAAAACATAAAAAGAGGTCCCGTCCGCAAGCCGCGATTTTATCCGACTCAGCAGTTCGCCCGTTATATCAACTGACTCCAGAAAAAGCGGATCAGACCACCCGCGAGACTGGATAACTTCCTCAACACCCCCACCCTGTTCAATACGGTTGATTTGTTTGAAAACAAAATGCAGAAAACGCGAGTATCGATTTGCAAACGATCTCAGCCGCCGCAGCGACCTTTTCGGCAAAGAATAGAAAACCTCGCCTTCCGCGTTAAGATAAGGTCGACGCATGCCGTTGTTGTTGCTAACGCTGCGAAGCTCCAGCTCATAGTGATTGTTGATAAAATCGTTTGAACAGAACTGAAGCACGACCATGTCCGGCGCGATCTGATCAACATACCGATCCAGAACCATGTATTGCTGAAGCGTGCCGAATCCGCCCGCCCCATACGCAAACACCTCCACGCCAAGCAGCTCACCGATCACTCCATAGTACGTCTTGTCCCCCGAAACCTCAACCGCCTGCGTAAACGAATCCCCTAAGAAGAAAACCTTGCTCCTGTTCGCCGCACCAGGATCGCCGAACATCCGAAAACCTTCTCCATCCAGTCGACACTCCACCTCATACCGAAGCCCCGAGCAGTCCGCGGCGTATCCCCCGTAACGAACGTCGCGCGCAGAACGCCAGCCCAGAACCTCATCGTACACAATAGCCTTGAAATGAGAACGCCCCGCATAAACACATCGCAGTGCAATTTCACCAACCAGTGCACAAAGGACAATGCCCCCCAGAACCGCCGCAAATCGAAACAAAATCCCTCTCATCGAGTACTATAACCCTGCAATGCAACACCCCGCAAACAGCTCTCACACCTCACACAACCGCTTCAAGCCGCCACACCACCGCCCTGAATGACGGTACTATACCCTCCCGGCCGACACAATGCAATCGACCGCCCCAAATCGCAGACGAAGTCCAGCATATGCCAGCCACCCCACGCCCACACGGCCGTTAACCCCGCCTTTTCAGCCGGGACACCGCTGCCAGCCCTCACCGCCCGTACACGCCAACTCCCCCACGTACTGTCATTCCCGCACCCAACTGTCATTCCCGCACCCACATCGTCATTCCCGTGAAGGCGGGAATCCAGCACATGCCAACTCACCCACGCAATACCATCAACCTCCCAAAGCCAACCAACCCTAAGCTAACCGCTAATAGCTGAAAGCTATAAGCCACCCCTCAGCAAACACCGCCAGATCAGAAAGCCCCACAACCCCATCCCGATCCAGATCCCCCCTGTAAGGCGGCCCTTGCCCCGCTTCCCACAGCGCCGCCTGCCCGCCCCCGTCCGCATCATACCCCCACTTGCGAGCAATCACGCCAAAATCCCCCAACCCCACCGAACCGTCATTATCCACGTCCGCCAGACTCCCAACGGGATTAAGAGACATACTCGCCCACCGAGTCCCCCCATAAGCGCCCATATTAATCCGCCCACCATGAGGCCAAAACTCCCCACGCCAATCCGACACAGGATCACCAGCATCAACACAAGGACTCGTCACGTCATCATAAACCCACGCCTGAGCACCCGCATCCCAACGCCCCGCCGCGCTCTTCAAATGATAATCTCCTTCAACCCAAACATCGCCGTCCCAGTAACCCGCCACCGCAAACACCGCATCGGCATCCATATTATTGACGCCCGACAAGTTCTCGCTGTACGCCGTCTCCTCCTCCCCCCCGCCAGGGAAATTACTGTATCCGTCGACATGCAGGCGAAAACGTCTTTCGAAATGGCAGTTTGCGAAACGGGACCGGCCGTTTAAAGGACCGGTCCCTTGCGTTTGCGTATGGTGATGCGATCAACGCCGTCGGCGCGACAGGAGACCTCCAAGAGTCATGAGAAGCAGCGTTGCCGGTTCGGGGGTAATGACCGCGACTCTTGTCCAGGCTGGGCCGTACTCGGACTGCCAGGGATTGTTGGTAAAGCGCATGTTGAACGGCGTGCCGTCCCACCAAGAGCCCGTGATGCCTCTTATCTTGTCCGCTTCAAAGGTCCACAACCAGTCCTCTTGAGCATAAATGAATATCCGCTCCGTCGTGCCGTACTGATAGCTGCTGATGAAATCAACGCGCCCGCCGTAAAGATGAGCAGTGGCGTTCATCTCCATAGACAATTCTTCCGTTTCACCGCCATAATAATCCAAGCGGCTGTCGCGCCAAAGCACAAGGTCGGTTATCCCGCTCGGGTGCGGCTGCCCGAGGAACGGCGTCGTTGACCGCACCTCAACACGGCTCGAGTTCCATGCCAAGATGGTGTTCGCCCCCCCCCATCGACAATAAGGGTGCCGCTAATCCAGTCTACAAGTTCTTCGTACTCTCCGGCGGAAATCAGGCCATCGGCGTAACCTGCATGGGCCATCGAGACACAAGAAATGATGAACAACAACGGCATCGCTCTTTTCATCATAATACTCCGTTGAAAGTGCTGTAGCTTGATCAATGCCGTTGTCGCACCAGCAGGCCGCCAAGAGCCATGAACAGCAGGGTTGCGGGTTCGGGGATTACTTTGATGTTCGCCCACGCCGGGTCGAAATCCCGGTGATTGATCAGCCTGATATCGAAACTGCTGCCATCATCCCACCACAAACCTGTGATACCTCGGATCACTCCGTCTTCGTACTTCCATTCCCAGCCGTCTCTGGCATGGATGAATATATGCTGTCCAATCGGTTCACCGTCTACCCACGTCACAAACTGCATACTCTTGATATAGTCAATGCGTCCGCCGCGCAGGTGAGCTTGGGCATTCTTCTGAACAGTAAGTTCCTCGGTCTCCCCGCCGAAATAATCCAGCCGGCTGGTATTGGTTATGGCAAGATCCGTGATTCCGCTTTGGTGCGGAAACGGCAGGAACGGGGTCGTCGACCGCACCTCAACACGGCTTGAGTTCCGCGCTTCAATGACCGACGCCCCCCCCCCATCGACGACAAGCGTGCCGCTGAGCCAATCCACCTGCCATTCATACTCTCCGGCGGAGATCAGGCCATCATCATAGCCTGCACGGACCGCGGTGATACAAGAAAGCATGAGCAACAACGATATTGCTCTTTTCATCATAGTCTCCTTATGCAATCAAAGACATATATACACTATTTACGACTTTAAGCTCAACTTATTACCGGCTATTCATGCATGCTTCGATGAGCTCGCCGTAAAGCGCTTCCATGAACAGCAGCCAGTCGGTGGTGTCTATTTCCTGCTGTATACCGGGGTCGGTCAGCCATAGTCTCTCCAACTCGCCAACAACATAGACCAGATCGCCGACCTGTTGCTCTAACGTTGATTTCGCCGGAACCGCATGCGCCTCAAGAGCCAATACTTCAAACCCGCTTAATTGCATATCTCCCCCGCCGAACATCATCATGTCACCGCCGCCGTATAGCCGGGGGCCCTCCAGTGGCCAAGGAGCACCTTGAACAAATGCCGCCAAGTCAGCGACGTCGATTACATACTGACTCTGCCCGTTTACGCAGAAGTTGCACCTTTCCGCATCCGAATCCCAGAGCGCAAGGTTCTCAGGCGGCACACTTGCGCTTTGCGGGTCGGCAGGGTTGTGGGCCATCCACACGGAAGCCAATATCCCGAACTCATAGAGATTCACCCGCCCATCTGCATCCAAGTCGAATAAGTTGACCTCATAAGCTCCGATGTCCGCAGTTGCTTCGATCACGCGCACGCGACCGTCCATGTCCAGTTGATGCTCGTAGTTCAAGGCCGGGTTGCCCGCATCCCTGCATGGTGAGACAGGCGAGATTCGGACGTTGTTGGGGTCGAAGAATGCCAACTGCGGGTCGGCACTAATGGTAAATTGCTCATTCGGAGTCAAATCCACGCCGTTCGGGTCGTTCGGGTCGTAGACACAACTGTAGTAAAAGAGTTCCCGCCCGAATCCTGAAAACTGATCGCCGGCGCCAGCGTTATTATGATACACGACGAGGTTATCCAGCACGGGCAGGTTCGTGCCCACCAGTCCCAGGCCGAGCGCTTTATTGTGCGCAATAGTCAAATTCTGGAGAACAGGGGAAGTTGTCGGATTCACCATCAAAATGCCTTCATTTCCCGCCTCGCTCATATCACTTTCAGAGACTATTGAGTTCCTCAATGTCGGTGTTGATCCTATACACCTGATTCCATACCGACCGTTCTGCCGGCACCAGGAATTGGCCACATCCAGCGTAAAGCCTTCGCCTTCGTGGAGGATGCCGTCGTACTCGTTCGCAATTAGCCTGCACCATTTGAGGTTAACATAGCCGTTTATTGCTCGAAGCCCGTATTCCCAACTGTCTTCTATCGTACAAGTCGCCAGGGTGAAGTCCACGCCGTTGCCGTAGACGCCGTATATGCCTGCTTCGGTGATTGTGAGGCCGGAAAGCAGCGTGTTGTGGGCCATTACGACTACCGTGTCGTTTCGGTGGGTCGCGTCGATGCGGCCGGTCAGGATGGTTTTGTATCGCTCCGGATTGCGGGCGGCGAAGTCGCAGCCTCCGGTCGGGAAGCCGCCATAAAGCTGCATATTCTCGACCAGTTCGAAGGAATTCGGCTCGGTGCTGCCGGGGCTGTATTCTCCTTCCGCTATATAGACCATGTAATCCTGCGGGCAGGTGCGGGCGCGGGCAAGTGCATCCTGCAAGTCCACGTAGGCATTGTGCCAATCCATGCCCGTATTGCTGCCATCGGCCTGGGCGTCGACGTACATTATCCCCTCCGTCTCCCAGCAGCACACCAGCGTATCCTCGCTCGCCACGCCCGCCAGGGTGTCGACTGGATTGAGCCCGTTGGCGTCGTAAACCAGGTGGCGCAGTTCGGCCACGTTGTGAAGAAGCATCCCCGGCGCCGCGCCTTCATTTACGACCACTTCTATTTCTATAAAGCCTGACGTGTTTGGGTCGATGTCACCGAGTGGATATACAATTACGTGCTGTTCGGCGTCGTAGCCCGGATCAGGCTGATACAGGACTATCGGCGGCTCTGCGTTCGGGTCGTAGCCGAACTGCCACGATCCGTCAGGGTACGAGACCTGGGGCGGCAGGTAATCGATGATATACGCGTCTTTAAGCGCTGTCCCACCGAAATTATTCCACCAGAGTGTATAGGTGATTGTGTCTTCGGGCGACCTGCAAGCCTCCTCGTCCACGTCGTCATACTTTTCGAAACACGTAATCGCCGCGACAATGGCATCTTCGATCTCGGTGCTGCCTGACCCGACGTCATTGAAAAGCACACCGCCTGTCGCCTCGGTGATTTCGCCTGCTTGCTGACGCGCGGGGTCGCCGTAAGGCTCATTCAGGCCATGATCGTTGTCCAGTGAATTGAGTGCGAACACCATGATCCTCTGAGCCGTTAATGCGTCGATGGTCTCGTCGA